>Ga0163150_10000076_pt1 | contig 174349 bp, 151 predicted proteins | sample OliLakLV19P2IB_FD_148628 | JGI IMG/M metagenome (GOLD analysis project Ga0163150, IMG submission 148628) | Freshwater microbial mat bacterial communities from Lake Vanda, McMurdo Dry Valleys, Antarctica - Oligotrophic Lake LV.19.P2.IB | ecosystem: Environmental > Aquatic > Freshwater > Lake >... | reverse complement strand
GAAGAGCGCCATGAATCAATTTGCTATCCTGTTCGAGGAGCGCTTTATGCTCGCTCGCGGCTGAGCAGGCGGTTCGAGTGTTCAACCGCCTCGCACACGAAAATGCGGATAGGCCCGCGTTTCTGCGCGAGCTCCCGTTCCTGCTGTTTCTGCAGCTCGACTTCTCGCTGCCGTTCCTGCTGGCTCTGCTGGTTCTGTTGCTGCGTCTGCCGCGGCTGCTGGCCAGTCTGTTGTTGCCTTTCCTTCGGTGGCTGCTGCGTTTCAGGCTGTTGCTGCTTGACCTTGGGCGGCGCAGGCTGTTGTTGTTGTTCTTCTTGTTGCTGTTGCCGCTGCTTCCGTAATTCTTCCTGCCGACGCTCCTCTGGCGTTTGCGTCTGCCGCTGCTGAGCCTCGGTCCTCTGCGGACTTTCCTTCGGTGGTTGCGGCTTTTCAGACTGTTGCTGCTTGACCTTGGGCGGCGGCGGCTGCTGTTTCTCTTCTTGTTGCTGTTGCCGCTGCTTCTGTAATTCTTCCTGCTGCCGCTCCTCTGGCGTTTGCGCCTGCCGCTTGCGCTCCTGTTCCAGCTGTTGCTGCCGTTGGCGTTCCTCTTGCTGCTGCTTCTTCTTTTTCTTCTTTTCCTTCTCCTCCTCGGTCTCCTCGGGGGCCTGCCGGTCGACCGACTGCTCCGGTGGCTGCGGCGGAACCTGGCTCTCGGACGGCGGTATGGCGGAAATGGCCAAAAGGGACCCCAGGAGCGAGGTCAGTACGAGACTTGAAGTATGTGCATTCATCATCGGGCACTCATATTTGGGGCCGGTAGCGCCATTAATGAATACTTCCCCTGAATCGCCGCTGAACGCTACCGTTGAATTCCTTGAATCACCGACAGATTCGTCCGACAAGAACCTACATTACGTACGGGCGACGACCGAAACGACGTGCGGGTCCCCCAATCCTGGCTGGCGCTGGGTAATTGTTGACCCCTCATACGACTGGACCTGTCTCCAGTTGACAGCGCAACACGAATAAAAAAAAGGCGCCTTGCGGCGCCAATTTCAATGCTGTCACAGAACACTGCAACAACAGGAGTTGTTAGCTAATTAGTCGATTCTTACCTGCCGTCACGATCGCTATCGCCGGGAACAGCGCGTTCGATCCCATCGCTGACACGTTGCCAAGAGTCGCGGCTGGCGTGTTTCGCTTCATCCCAAGACAACCGGGAACTTCCCTTCGCTCTTTCCCAACTGCGTTGCAGGTCGGCTTCCGACTGTTCGAACGTGTGACCATTCGAGCGTCCGTACGAATCGATGCCATGGCGATACGCCGGGCCATAGTCGTCGAAGCTCGCGCCCTTCTTCACGTACGGCCGAGTGGCATAATTATCGCGCCAATAGTGTTCCTCCACCGTTGGATCGATCGCTTCAGCCACACCCTTGCCCATCAGCCCGCCTGCCACGGCGCCGACAGCTGCACCAATCGCCGTGCCTACTGGACCAGCCGCCGAACCAGCCAGCGCTCCGGTTGCGATGCCGCCGGCAATTCCGCCTGCGGCGGCGCCGACCCCCGTGCCGACTGGATGCGAACCAGGTGCCCCAGTGATCGGGTCCCGGTTTGCGTCTTTCTTGCGGTCAATGTCCGTGTTGTGGTTAGTCATCTATGAATCTCCAGATGGGGTTGTCGCCGTAATTCTTTACGGTAAATCGCGCGCGTTCCACGCAACGTGATTGCTGAATTATTGCAGCCGCGCCGAATTAAACATGTACGACAACAACCCGTCATTGTGTCAGCTATGCGCGCATTCGCGACGCGTGCCGACTTGCGCGTGGTTCGGGTCAGGAAGCGGGTCCTCAGAGAGAGACACGCAGCTTGAACATCCGCGTGTCGGTGGTTTGATTCCGCCCTTGGCCATCACCAGCACTAAGCAGCGATCGCGTTCGAGGCCGACATTCTCCCGTCGATCATGCTAGATCGGCTGAATCCTGATTCGCTGATGCGCCAATGCGGGAGTCGATGACATGTTCATCGGGCAAACCATGCTCCAGCCCGCGAAAGATGGCATCTGTCCACCACGTTGTTTCGGTTAAATCGTCGACGAATCCCCGTCTCAGAATCTTGTTGAAAACGTTCATCTTGTTCTTTCCCTGATTCTTCTTTGCTCAGGGTAAATATACATGACTGAAATCTGATCTCGGCCGCCACACTGTCAGGGCGAAGCGACGTCGGAACTTCAAGAAAGAGGCTGTCAGGGTAGTGCTGACACAGGCCTGAAGCGGGAAGTTGCGACCATTCAAGACTTGCTAGCATCTTAGGCAGGTAGAGCACGCCAATACGCCAGTGCCGCCAGGGAGCCCAGCCATGCATGCCTTATTGCGTAGGGTTTTATTCCCGTACCTGCTTTCTCTGGCCCTCGCCACGATCGCCAATGCTCAGGCGACCGGATCCGATTTCGTCACCGGGCTCTGGGCCTATGAAACGAGCTTTCCCGTCGGTCTCTCGGGTGAGCTGACCATCGCCCGCCGTGGCACCTCCTGGCAGGGCTCAATCGGCAACGCAACTGCCGAAGCAAAGGCGACCGGCAACAAAGTCCGCATCGCCTTCCACAACGACGGCGGCACCTTCCGCGGCTATCTCGACCGCGACGGAAAACTCCTCCGGGGGTTCTGGGTCCGTCGCGAGATGCTCGACGATCCGCGCTATTCGGAGGGCTCAGCCCAGGCCTACGCCATGCCGCTCACCCTGCTTCCCGCAGGCACCAACCGCTGGCAAGCAGCCGTCGTCCCGCTCGAAGACCCCCTCACGCTTTACCTCAACATCTTCCGCGACGACAGCGATGTGCTCAAAGCCGTGATCCGCAATCCCGAGCAACACCACCACGGCCCCGCAATGCTCATGTTCGCCACCTTCGACGGCAACCACCTACGCCTGGGCAAGGCCGCCGAGCCCGGTGACGACGATCTGACTGCTACGTTCACACCCAACCCCGAGCGTATCGCAATGCGCTGGGAGCCCATCCAACGCAGCATCAGCTTCCAACGTGCCACCCCCGCGCACACCGCGCACTTCTTCGCGCGCCCGCGTGGCGAGCCGCGCTATGTCTATCGCAAGCCCCATGAAACGAACGACGGCTGGCGAATCGCCAAGGCCGGCGAACTCGGCGTCGACGAGGCCGCGCTTGCGCGCGCCGTCCAGCGCATCATCGACATCAACCCCTCCAGCCACCGATCCTGGCTGATCCACTCCATGGCCATCGCTTACAAAGGCAAGCTCATCCTCGACGAGTACTTCTACGGCTACGACGCCGACATCCCCCACGACCTGCGTTCTGCCAGCAAGACGTTTTCATCCGTCATCCTCGGCGCGGCGATGCAGGAGGGCACGAAGCTCTCACCCGACACCCGGCTGTACGAGCTCATGGCGCCGCTCGGCCCGTTCGCGAATCCCGATCCACGCAAGGGACGCATTACCCTCGCGCACCTGATGACGCACACGGCCGGCTTCGCCTGCGACGACAACGCCGATCCGCCGTCGCCCGGCAGCGAAGACCTGATGCAGGCCCAGCGTCAGCAGCCCAACTGGTGGAAGTTCACGCTCGACCTTCCCATGGCCTACGAGCCCGGCGAGCACTACGCGTATTGCTCCGCCAACATCAATCTCGTTGGCGCCGCGCTCACCCAGGCCACCGGCGAATGGCTGCCGGCCCTGTTCGACCGCGCCATCGCCAAGCCCCTCCAGTTCGGCAACTACTACTGGAACCTCATGCCGAACGGGGAGGGATACCTCGGCGGCGGCGCCTTCGTCCGCACGCGCGACTTCCTCAAGGTCGGCCAGGCCTACCTCGACGGGGGCGTCTGGAACGGGCAGCGCATCGCGACCGAGGCCTGGGTGAAAGACGCCATCGCACCGCACGCCGTCATTTCGGAGAAAACGACCGGCGTGTCCGGCGAGGCGTTCTCGAACAACTACTACAACACAACCGAAGGCTATGCCTGGCACCACATCAATGTGAAGTCAGGCGACAAGACCTACCCGGCCTATCACGGCAACGGCAACGGCGGTCAGTTGCTGCTCGTCCTGCCCCAGTTCGAGCTCGTCGCCATGTTCACGGCCGGCAACTACCGGCAGGGACTCTGGAACCGCGAGCGCGACGACATCGTCGGGGAGATGATTCTCCCCGCGCTCAATCGCGCGCCCGCGGTTTCGCGCTGATCAGCCGTTCGGAGGCGACGGCTCCGGCGGTGGCGGCTCCTCGGTCTGGACGGCCGTCTCGTCTCTTCTGTTTGCGCCGCACCCGGCCAGGAGCACCGAGCCGAAGGCCCGCGAACCAGGTGCGTGCGCTGTAGGACGCAGGCTCGATTCAAGCGCCGGGACGTCAAACGCGCGATCAGATGCCGGAAATCGCTAGGGATGTGCCACCGGACACTCACCGGGTGTGCTGACGTTTACTCCCGCGGCAAAAGCCTGGCAGGCATCGTGCTCGCCGGCGGTGTGCACTGTCGCCGCCGCGAAATCCCTCGCCCCTCTGGTGCCACGTACGAAATCACGCACCAGCCAGCCCCGTGAGCGCGGCTTCTTCGCCGGCGTGAGACTCGTGCGCACGTTCGTTACGGCGCGCTCAGCCGCATCCACAAGTGCGTGTATGACAGCGCCAGCCGGTGCGCGAGCTGCTCGTTCGTGACGCTCGCGCCGTGGCCGCCCTCGATCTCCTCGTAGTACGAGACGTCGTAGCCGAGCTCCGACAGCCGCGCTGCCATCTTCCGCGCATGACCCGGATGCACCCGGTCGTCCCGCGTCGAGAGATAGATGAAGATCGGCGGGTAACCCAGCCCCCGCGCCGCGTTCTGGTAAGGCGAGTAGGGCGCAATCCACGCCCATTCCTCCGGCTTGTCCGGGTCGCCGAACTCGTCCATCCAGCTCGCGCCCGCGAGCAACTGGTGGTAGCGCCGCATGTCCGCGAGCGGCGAGCCTGAGATGACCGCGCCGTAGAGGTCCGGCCGCCGCACCATTGTCGAGAGCACCAGCAAGCCGCCATTGCTCCGGCCCTCGATGCCGAGGCGCACCTTCGAGGTCAACTTGCGGGCGATGAGGTCGGCTGCCACCGCCTCGAAGTCCTCGAACGAACGCACATGGTTCGCACCCACCGCACCCTGGTGCCAGGCCTCGCCAAACTCACCGCCGCCGCGAATGTTTGCGAGCACGAAGACGCCGCCTCGCTCCAGCCAGGTTTTGCCGTACGCACCGTATAGCTGCTCGTAGCCTCCGGAATACGACGGCACCAGCGCGTTCCGGAACCCGCCGTAGGAGAAGATGTGTGTCGCATGGCTGCCATCCAGCACCATCCCCTTCGGCGCCACCTGGAAGTAGGGCACCCGCGTGCCGTCCGCCGAGATCACCCAGTGCTGGCTCACCTCGAAGCGGCTGCCGTCGAAGGTCGGTGCCTGCTGCTTCACCGCCTCAGGAACAGGATTGTGGTCCGCCACGTAGTAGAGCGTCGGCGGCGTCACGAATTCCTCGAACGTGACGAACGCGTCGCCGCTCGTGCCATCCACCGAGTCGATGGCCAGGCTCCCGTTGTCCGGCAGGGGAACCTGCCGCCGCGTCCAACCCGACTCCGCCTCCTCGTACCGGTACAGACGACCCCGCACGTTGTCGAGCACCGTGACCAGGATTCCGCTCTTCGCCGCCGCGGCGCCGAGCACCACCTCGCTCCCTGTTGACTGCGCGAGCACCTCAATGCCGCCGCCGCGTGCGCCTTCACCCGTTGCCCGCAAGACGGACGCATCCGCGAGCAGGATGCTGTCGCGCTTGAATAACCGCTCGCCGCGCTGCCAGTCGTCCTTCAGCGCGACGATCAGCCGTCCCGCGTACAAATCGTTGATCTCGGCGGTCGGCGGCAGTTCGAGCCGATGCAGGCTGCCGTCCAGTAGCAGCTGGTAGTAGTCGGTCTCATAAAACGTGCGACCGTCGGCGATCAGGTCCACGTCGCCGCCGTCGGAGCGCAGGCGGAAGCCGTTTACGCCCACCGACTGCGGCTTCGTCTCGTACAGGACCGGCGCGCGTGCGCGTGGCGTGCCTCGCGTCCAGAGCCGGACTTGGCGCGGATAGCCCGATTCCGTGAGCGACCCCGGCCCGAAGTCTGTGCCGAGGAAAAGAGTGTCCGCATCCCGCCAGGTGACCGTCGTCTTGGCGGTCGGCACGAAAAAGCCGCTCGGCACCAAGGCAAGTGACTCGGCATCGAACTCGCGCACCTCGTCGGCGTCGCCGCCGCCCGGCGAGAGCGACAGCAGGCACTTCCTGTATTCCGGCGGCAGGCAATCCATGCCGTGGAACACCCAAGGCGTGTTCTCGCGCTCCGCGAGCGCGTCGATGTCCAACACCGTTTCCCAGGCAGGCTCGGGCTTGCGGAATTCCTCCAGCGTGGCACGCCGATAGAGGCCGCGCGGGTGCGCGTCGTCCTTCCAGAGGTTGTAGATCCACGGGCCCATCTGCTCCACGCCCGGCAGGCGCGACGGCGAGTCGAGCGCGGCCAGCGCCTCGCGCCGCAGTTCCTCGTAGATGGGCTGCGAGGCGAGCTTCTGGCGGGTGGCGGCGTTCTGCGCGCGCACCCAGTTGAGCGCGCGGGCGCTGTCGATCTCCTCGAGCCAGAGGTAGGGATCCGATTCGTCGGTGGACGCAAAGGCCACACGCTGGGCGGCCGCCTCGCCGTCCTCGAACACGCTCAGGATTGACTGGTATTTCTCGATGTACCAGCGGTTTTCGTTGTTGTAGCGCGGGATCGTCACCGGGATGACGTCCGTCGCCACGGACTTCCACACGCAAGGGCAGGGCACCGGCTTCGCCGGCTGTTCGCCGGGGCGGCCCAGTTCCGTCAGGCCCACCTTCATCCGCTTCAGGACGCCGGCGAGCTTCGTCACGTTCCGGGGACCGCCGTTGTAGGCCGCCACCGGAAAGATGCCCAGGACTTCCCGGTTGTCGCGGTAGGCGGTGCGGATCTCCGCACGCATCTGCTTCAGCTCGATGTCGAACAGGCAGATGGCCGCCTTCATGGCGTTCAAGAGATCCGTCGCGCCGCGCTCGAAGTTCGGCTCGAGCCGCGCCAAGGGACAGCGTCGGACCACCAGGGCATAGGTGCCGTTGCCCCGGCGATTCGTGAACTGCATCGGGCCGATGGCCGAGGCGCTCGAGACGCTGTAGCGGTACGCCTCGCCGCGCTTCAGCCCGTACTGGTTCAGCACCTCGTTGAATGCTTCTTCGCCCTTCTCGACGAAGTCCGCGTCGTCCGTCTGCTCGATCACGGCAAGCGTTGCGATGACGGATGGGGGCACCACGTCGGCCAGCAGTTCGCCGGGGAACGCGGCGGAAGGCGCCTTGGCGAGACGCAGCTCGTCGAGGGCCTGCTGGGCGGTCGCCAGGAGGAAATCCCGGCCGCCGCTGACGAAGTCGGGATCGAAGGTATCTTCCGTGAACGGCAGGTAGACGATGGGCTTCGCGGTTTCGGCTACGGCCCGCCAGCGCTTTTTCTTGAGCAGCGCGGCGTCGAACACTGGGAACTTCCGGCCGTAGACCTTCAGCGGCTCGCCGTCCTTCGAGAAGGCGAACATCAGCCGCTCCGCGCCCGTGCCCTTGATGTGCTGCGCCTGGACGCCCGGTGTGAGCAGGGTGAATTTGATGGGCTTGCCGCCCGGCTTCCAGCGTATCGGCGGGCGGGGGATCTCGATCCGCGCGACGGTCCACTCCTGGTTCGACTCGCTCCATAGCGCAAAGGCGACGGGGCGGCCCCGGAGAGTCTCGTTCCGGCCCTTGCCGGTGAAAACGTACTGCAGCTCGTGGTCCTCCAGCAATTCGCGAGCCTGCGACACCAGGTCCCGGATCTGGTCCTCGCGCGTGACGCTCACGACGATCGCGTCGAGCTCCACATCCGGTGCAGAGACTTCCACGGGTTCCGACTCGGCGACGGACAGCGGGACTTCGCCTTCCGACGCCTGCGTTTCGGGGGCGGCTTCCTCGTACTCGGGGGACTCCGGCTCCTGCGGCGAGGACGCCTCCGTGCTTTCGAAGGATGCTTCCCCTTCGCCCGGCGTGCCCTGCAGTGTCGAGCAGGCAGCGAAAAGGAGCGAAAGGGTGGCAAGCAGCGCCGCCGCGGCAGCCTGTCGGGGGAAGGGAGTCATGTCGGCCGTCAGTGTATTCGACGACGCCAGACTATGGCGCGACGGGCATCACTATCGGCGAGGCCGAACGGTGGCCGCTGCCGCACAAGCATCGCTTTGCACGGAACGTTCGTCTCGCTGAGCGGCGGTCGCGGTTGCCGTTGGGCCGAAACGGCGGCGCCCTGCATGGTTTCCCTTCGCGCTCACCAGCTGCTGGCTGCCGGTTTCTTTGGCGTTTTTCGTCACCTTGCGGCCGGCGTCGCCCATCAAGCGCAGTTCCTATCGACTGCGCGGGGCTGGTGCGCCGATTGCGGCGCCGAACGCAAATCCGATGGCGCCAAGTAGCTCGCCCTTTCACCTACCTTGGTCATCCGATCCTTGATCGGCAGTGCACCACAGCCAACGCCATGTGACAGGCGTAACGTGTCAATCCACGATTCCTCGCCGCATTTACGAGCACGTGAAGAGCCACAACTGGTTCGCAGTTGAAATCGACCTTGTCATTGTCGAGGTCGGCGTCTTCATTGGTATGCAGGTCTTTAGTAAAACAAATAAAAATCAGGACATTACCGCGCAAGCCTCATGTTCAATCAATCTTCTTCACCGACGTCGACGTATTGGTCGTCAAATTACGCATCAAGCCGGTGTGGAGATGCATATGGATTGACGGTCGTTCAAGGCGGGTTCACAGTTACCGTAGCATTCAATCGGCCCGCCGGCTGGTCGGCAGTGTGAATCGAATTTCATGAGTAGACGAACCCGTATCGCATGCCTTTGCATGGCAGGCCTTGCCGTCGCATTTGTGCAGCCCTCACACGGCGCGCCAGTCGATCGTTCAGAGGCGTTTCGCTTTCTGCAACAAGCGACGTTCGGTCCGACCAAGATGGATATTGACGGTCTGGTCGCGCTCGGCGATTCCTCGCTGGCATACCGTCGATGGATCAACGAACAGATCGCAATCCCGCCATCGTTGCTATTGCCTGTCATCCAGGCGAAATGGTCCAGCGGGCTCAGAGGACCGGAACTCAATAAGGCGCGCCAGGACGCGTGGTTTCGAATAACGGTACTGGAACGCGACCAGCTTCGTCAGCGCGTCGCGTTTGCGTTGTCGGAAATCATGGTGGTCTCGGAGCGCGGAGCACTCACAGAAAGGCAGTTTGCTCTGGCCGATTACCACGATGTGCTCGTGCGTAACGCGTTTGGTGACTTCCGGCAACTCATTGAACAAGTGACGCTGCATCCGGCAATGGGTGTGTACCTCAGCATGCTGGGGAACCGCAAGCCTGACCTCGCGCTTAATATTCGTCCGGACGAGAACTACGCGCGGGAGCTGTTGCAGCTTTTCACGATTGGTCTGGTTCAATTGAATCCGGATGGAACGATTCGGACCAACCAAATCGGTGCGCCGATTCCAACCTACGATCAATCGGTCATCGAGGGCTTCGCGAACGTCTTTACGGGTTGGAATTACTCTGGCGCAACCTCGTTCTCGACGGCAATCGTCAACCGAATAACTCAGGCGCGACCTATGCAGGCGTATCCCGAGGAGCACTCTCCTGTTGCAAAACGTCTGCTCGATTATTCGGGAGCTCTGACCAGCGAGCTGCCTCCGGACCAGACACCGGCAAAGGATCTCTCCGCGGCTCTCGACAACGTTTTCAATCACCCCAACGTCGCACCGTTCATTGCCAGACGCCTGATACAGCGACTCGTAGCCAGCAATCCGTCGAGCGAGTACGTAGCGCGCGTCGCCGCGGTGTTTGCTGATGACGGCTCCGGCAGGCGCGGACAGCTCGGGGCCGTCGTGCGAGCGATCCTGCTCGATCCGGAGGCGCGCCCGAACCTCGATACTGCAAGCGATGCGACGGGCAAGCTTAAAGAGCCACTTTTGCGACTCATTCAGCTCTGGCGTGCCTACAAAGCCAGTTCTAAGAACGGCGTGTATCGCCTCTTGAATGCCGACTATATTTTCGGGCAGGGTCACCTTCTGTCGCCGTCAGTGTTCAATTTCTTCACGCCGGACTACGCGCCGCAAGGCGAGATTGCCGAACGCGCGCTCGTAGCCCCGGAGTTGCAGATTGCGACCGAGTATCTGAATACGGTAATCACCAACTATCTCTATGCGCAGGTGTTCGCGCGCAACTCGACGAAGATGAACTTGGCTGCAGATGCGATCGTGATCAATCTTTCCGAGGAAGTTGCGCTCGCGTCCAATCCGGATGCCATCGTCATGAGCCTTTCCACCAAGCTGCTGGGTGGGCGCATTTCACCCGCGCTCGCGGCGGAAGCCCGCGCTGGTGTGTTGCGCTGGCCGGTAACCAGCCGCGGCAACCGAGTTGCGGAGGCGATGTTCCTGATCGTTTCGTCTCCGGAATATGCCGTCCAACGGTGAGGCAACGATATGGACCGACTGAGCCGGCGTCAATTCCTTAGAGCGTTGTCGACAGGCGGTGCTTTGTACGCGTTCGGGCGCACACCAGGCACGGTCATGGCGCAGACGGCGGCCGTCGATGCGTTCTCCGACTATAAGTCGCTGGTCTGCGTATTCCTGCTCGGCGGCAACGACTCTTGGAGTGTGGTGGTACCCCGATCTGATGCGGAGTACGCGGCCTATGCCGCTTCACGGCAGAATCTCGCGATTGCGCAGGATGTGCTCCTGCCAATCGGGCCGCTCGAGCCCGACGGCGCGGAATATGGCGTCCATCCTTCGATGGCCGACGTGCAGTCACTGTTCGAGATGGGCAGATGCGCGGTGATCGCCAATGTTGGCCCCCTGATCGAGCCTGTAACTCTCGAGATGTATCAACAGGGCACCGTGTCGCTGCCGCCGCAGCTTTTTTCGCACAATGACCAGCAGGACCAGTGGCATTCGTTGCGCGGTCACCGGACCTTGCGGTCAGGCTGGGCTGGCCGCATCGCGGATGTGCTCGCGGAGCAGACGACAAGCCAGCGACTGGCTCTCAATATCTCGCTGAGTGGGACCACGCTGTTTCAGGCTGGCGAAATCGCAGCGCCATACGTGATGGGACCCACGGGCACAATATTTACTGCAGTGGGTGACAGGCGAGCGGCGTTTGAGCGAATCGTGTACGCGAGCCAAACCAACGTGTATGGACGAGCGTTTGCCGACGTTCAGGATCGTGCCTTGCGGTATACAACACTGGTGAACGGCGCTTTGACTGCTGCACCCGTACTAACCACGACTTTCCCGGCGTCTGCACTTGCCACACAACTGAAGACAGTCGCCAGGATGATCGCAGTGCGTGACCAGCTTGGCATGTCGCGGCAAATTTTCTACGTGGCGGTGGGGGGATTCGATACGCACGACTCTCAGCTGGTCAATCAGCCCAAGCTTCTGGGCGATGTTAGCGCGTCACTCGCGGCTTTCTACAATGCAACCGTAGAGCTCGGTGTCTCCGCGAGCGTCACGACATTCACACAGTCGGACTTCAGCCGAACGTTAACGTCGAATGGCGATGGCAGCGATCACGCCTGGGGCGGCATTCAGTTCGTGATTGGCGACGCAGTGAAAGGCCGTAACATCTATGGTCGCTACCCTGTCTTGGAAATCGGCGGCCCTGTCGATGTCGGTGGGGGGAGGTTGATTCCTTCCATCTCGACGGATCAATACGCCGCAACGCTGACAAGATGGTTTGGCGTGGATCCAGCGCACCAGACCCTGATTACTCCGAACATCGGCAATTTCGCCCAGCAAGATCTCGCTTTCATGCTCTAAGCGGTGGCCGGGCTACAAGTCTCGGGTTGCTGATCTTGCTTGGGCTGTTTGCCGTTGTCTGGCGGATTTGCAGTCCATTGACTGGAGGCCGCCCACCTGGGAGGGGATATCGGTGATGTTCATGTTAAAAGCTCCTTCGGCACGTTGCCGCCATTTACAGCGATCTATGCAAGCACGGTTTTGTGCAACCAGATGTTCAATTTCGCCGAATCCCCCATCAGGTCGGCTGGACATCCCAGCTCGGTGGCCAATTCCTTGCGCGCACTAAAACTGCTGTCGATGTCGAGGAGCTTCAGGAGATCTACGATTGAGGTCCGCCAGTTCAGCTTCTGTGGATTAGCCGCGGCCCGCTTCTCCAATTGAGCGACAACATCGACGACTGCCACCGGTCTGGGTGGTGGGGGTGCGGTGGGCAGCTTGGCCGGCGCGGCAGGTTTGCCGCCGGATGGTGAGGCGGGCGGAGGAGCCGCTGCCGCTTCGCCAATCCCAAGCTTCTGGAGAATTTTCGTAAAGAATCCCATGTTTTTCCCCTTGAGTGAGTCCACATGCTACGCCCCTCCAGGTCGCCGAGGCGTAGGTCGGGACAGCTTTCTCAGAGGTGCCCGTGCCGCGCTTTCCAGTCCATGGCACGGCGGACACGTCGCTCGACCGACGGGTGCGTGTAGAACAGCCTCTCCTGCAGCCAGCTTGGCCGTGGACTGCGGTACTCGGCCGTCTTAACCAGTGCAGTTGCGAGCGCATCGGGCAGGTTCACGGTCTCTAGCGAATACTGGTCGGCCTCGTTCTCGCCCTGGCGGGTCGACGCGTTGATCAGCGGTTGCGCAACTAGGAAAAACAGCGTCACCAGGAACGCCAGCACCGGCAGGCCAGTCGGTTCGTCGATGTGTGCCGTGCTGCCTAATGCCCTCGCGACGCGTGGGAACAGCCGATCGGCCAGCAAGAAGAACTCTATCGCGAGCGCTGATATCAGGAACAATGTGCGCCAAACGTGGCCGAGTACGTAGTGAACGATCTCGTGGCCGGTGACGGCCTTGACCCCGTCCAGCGACGCGCCCTTGAACGCAACGTCCGAGATCGCGATACGGGCTGAGCCGGCGACGCCCGACACGTTGGCCGTGAAGTTGTTGGATTGCCGCGAGCCGTCGTAGACGAAGATCCGGTCGGCTGGCACGCCAGCCTGTTCGGCCATCGTGACGAGGGCGTCGCGAACCTCGCCGGCGGGCACCGGCTGGTAGTCGTTGAAGAGTGGCTCGTTGACGACCGGACCGGCCAGCAGGAGAAAGGACAGCGTTTCCGCAGTCAGGACGCCCGACCAGGCTCACCAGTACTTTCCAGCGCGCCGCATGAGGGCGTAAACGCCGACGAAGAAAAGGCGATCGACAACGCAAACTGGCCGAGAGAGTCCGCGAGCGGCTGGCTGGTGCGGCCGTAACTGCGTTCGCGCCAGTCTGGCGATGAGGCGATCCAGCACGCCCGTGCGCACGAACAGCTATGCAACGACGGCCGACACCAGCAGGTTCCAGAGCAGCAGCCAGTGATTGCCTGCAGTATATGCGGCGGCCTTGGCAAGTGCGTCGGCGCCGAGCGAATCGATGTAGGCGGCGGTGGCCGCGGCGGGATAGAAGACCATGCGGCAGTCTAATGGCCGCCCTTCACTTGCAGCAATTCAGTCACTTCCAGCCACCTGGTTTCAACCTTGTCCAGTTCCTGCTTCAACGTGTTCTGCTGATCAAGCAGTTCACGCAAGCGCGATTTGTTGGCTGCATCGTATATATCTGCGCTGGCCAGTTTCAGCTCAATCTCTTGTTGCTGTTTGTGCATCCTGGCGAGATGTTTATCCAGTTTCTTCAACTCGGTTCTCAGCACCGAGCTGTGAATTCGCTTCGCCGCAGGGGCGGGTGTGGACTTGACGGCTTTCGCTGACTTCTCTGTCGCATCCCTTGGATTGGCAGTCGCCCACTTGGCGTAGTCGTCCAGATCGCCATCGAAGGGCGTGGCACGGCCATCGGCCACGAGGTAGAACTCATCGATCACGGTGCGCAGCAGGTGCCGATCATGCGACACCATCAGCACGGCACCGGTGTAGTCCTGCAGGGCGAGCGCCAATGCCTGACGCATCTCCAGGTCAAGGTGATTGGTGGGTTCATCCAGCAACAGCAGATTGGGGCGTAGATAAGACAACAGCGCCAGTACCAGGCGCGCTTTCTCGCCACCGGAAAATGGGCCGATGGCCTCAAACACGCGATCACCCCGAAAGCCAAAGGTGCCAAGGAAGTCGCGCAATTCCTGCTCGGTGGCTTTGGCAGCTGTTGGGCCGCCCATGCTGCGCAGGTGCTGCAAGGGCGATTCGCCTTCCTTGAGCTGTTCCAGTTGATGTTGCGCGAAGTAACCCATGCGCAAATCCCGGGCTTCCACGCGCTCTCCACTCAGCGCGGGCAACTCACCCGCCAGAAGCTTTATGACGGTGGATTTTCCCGCGCCGTTGTGACCCAGCAAGGCAATGCGTGCGCCCGGTGCAATGGTGAAACATACTTTCTCGACCAGTGCCAACTCGCCGTAGCCCACGGACTGGTCGTCAATTGTCAGCAGTGGCCGCGGCAGCTTGTAGGGCTCCAGAAACGAAAAGGTGAACTCCGTATCCACGTGCGCTGGCGCGATGCGCTGCATGCGTTCGAGCGCCTTGATGCGGCTTTGCGCCTGCCGCGCCTTGCTGGCCTGCGCCTTGAAGCGATTGATGAACGATTCGATATGCTCGATTTCGCGTTGCTGGCGCACATACATCGCCTGATTCTGTGCCAGCTTGGCGGCACGCGCTTCTTCGAAGTCAGAGTAGTTGCCGCGATAGACGTCGGCCTTGCCTTGTTCGATATTCACGATTCGATTGCATATCTGATCGAGAAAATCCCGATCATGGGCGATCAGCAACAAGGTGCCGCGATAGTCCTGCAGCCAGTGTTCCAGCCACAGTACGGCATCCAGATCCAGGTGATTGGTGGGTTCATCGAGCAGCAGCAGATCTGATCGACACATCAAAGCCCGTGCGACATTCAGGCGCACGCGCCAGCCGCCGGAAAACTCGCGTACTGCGCGTTGTTCGTCGCTGGTGGTAAAACCCAGTCCATGCAACAGAGTGGCGGCGCGACTGCGGGCGTGATAACCGCCAACGGCGTCATAGTGACCATAGTGTTCGGCAAGGCGGTGGCCATCGTCGGCCGCTTCCGCGGCGGCGATCTGTCGTTCAATCGCGCGCAGCTCGGCATCGCCGTCAAGCACGAACTCGATTGCCCGCTGGTCGCTGGCGCTCAGTTCCTGCTCGACATGCGCCACCGCCAGGTTGCCGGGCATGTCGAAGCTCCCGGTTTCGGGCGCGACTTGGCCACGCACCAAAGCCAGCAATGTCGACTTGCCGCTGCCGTTCTCGCCGGTGATGCCGATTTTTTCGCCACGGTACAGGTTGAAAGTGGCGTGCTCGAACAGCACCCGGGTGCCACGGCGAATGGAGATATCAGAGAAATTCAGCATAGCCGGCCAGAACCCACCTCAACGCTACTGCGCTCGGCAACGTCGCCACCTATTTTACGGGTGTTTGAGTCCCAGGCAGCGGTCAATGACGCTATCATCTCGATACACATGGCCAACCTGCCCCAGATATTTCTCACCCAGAACGACATGGATCGCCTGCTCAGGCTGGTCGAAGGTCAAGCGGGGAAGCGCTTCGACAACCTGGAAGGCGAGCTGGTGAGGGCCACTGTGGTACCGCGTGACCAGATCCCGGAAGACGTGGTGACCATGAACTCCAGGGTGATCTTCGAAAACGAGACGACGCGTGAGCGGCGCGAAGTCACGCTCGTGTATCCGGGTGAGGCCGATATCGACGCGGCGAGGATTTCGGTACTGGTTCCGGTGGGAACGGCGCTTCTCGGGCTGCGCGTAGGTCAGTCCATCGACTGGGAGCTGCCCAGCGGTGAAAAGCAGCGCTACCGCATTATTGAAGTTCCATTCCAGCCCGAGGCCGCGGGCGAGGCAGGTTAAATCTCCCTATCGGAGAGCCGTCATGTACAGGCCTCTTCATCCGCTGAACTCGGTTTTTCTCGCAGGCACGATTCCGCTTTTTCTGGGCGCCCTGCTCAGTGACATCGCCTACGCCCTGAGCTACGAGCTGCAGTGGAAGAACTTCGCCTCCTGGCTCATCGTCGGTGGACTGGTGTTCGGCGGAGTCTCACTGACGTGGGCAATCGTTGATCTTTTTCGCGCGGGTCCACGGGGACCGCGAATTGTCATTCACGTTTCGGCCCTGGTGGCGGTCTGTGTCCTGGGTTTTATCGATGCCCTGGTTCACGCGGCGGACGCCTGGGCGAGCATGCCGGCCGGCCTCGTCCTCTCCGCAATCGTCGCCGTGCTTGCGATGGTGGCAACGGCGCTGCGCATCTACACCTCTGGTGCCGGAGGAGCGACATGAAGCGCCTCTTGCTCGCAATCGTTGCGTTCTCGACGGTTTTGTCCGCCTGCGGCGGCAATCCGGAGCCCCCCGAGTATGGGCCTGCTCCAGAACTCCCGGACCCACAGCGTCAGCTCCTCCCGACGATGAAGATTGCGGACCCGGCCGAGTGGGGCGACCGGCGACCGATGGTTCCTCAGGGTTACACGATTGCCGCAATCGCCAGCAACCTCAACATCCCGCGCCAGACTCTGGTCCTCCCGAATGGAGACATCCTGATTGCGGAGGGGCGAGGGGGTGGCGCGCCGAAGCTGACACCGAAGGATGTGATTGCCGCTTACATCAAGGCGAAGGGGACAAGCTCCGTCGCCAGCGGCAACCGCTTGACTTTGCTGCGGGACAGCGACGGTGACGGCATCTACGAAGGCCGGACGATATTTGCTGACAATCTCAATGCGCCCTATGGCCTGGCGCTCGTAGGCAACCATCTTTACGTCGCCAACCAGAATGCGCTGGTGCGATTCGACTATACGGAAGGGCAGCTCCAGGCCAGCGAACCGCCGATCGTCGTCACGTACCTGCCTTCAGCGATCAACCATCATTGGACCAAGGCGCTGACTGCCAGCGCTGACGGGCGTTTCCTGTACGTAGGCATCGGCTCCAACAGCAACATCACCGAACGCGGGATGACGGCTGAAGCCGAGCGGGCCATGGTGTGGCAGGTGGAGGCCCAGACCGGCGCACACAGGCGTTACGCCAGCGGACTGCGCAATCCCACCGCGCTCGCCATCCAGCCGGAAACCGAACAATTGTGGGCGGTCGTGAACGAGCGAGACGAGATTGGGCCGAACCTCGCCCCGGACTATCTCACCTCCGTTCAGGAAGGCGGATTTTATGGATGGCCCTACAGTTATTGGGGCAGTAACGTGGATACCCGCGTCCGGCCCCAAAATCCTGAGCGGGTCGCTTCGGCGATCCAGCCCGACTACAGCCTGGGATCGCATGTCGCCGCCCTCGGACTCGCCTTTTCCCAGCCCGCGATGGGCGCGCAGTTCGCGGATGGCGTGTTCGTGGGTGAGCATGGGAGCTGGAATCGGGGTGTGCCCGTCGGCTACAAAGTCGTCTTCGTCCCGTTTCGCGACGGTCGTCCAACAGGCCAGCCGATCGACTTCGTAACTGGATTCCAGGAAGCGGACGGCAAGACCTATGGCCGCCCGGTCGGCGTAACTCTGGATCCGCGCGGTGCGCTGATCATCGCGGACGATCTTTCAAACAAAGTCTGGCGCGTCACACCAGCGCGCCCTCAGGTGACCAGTCCGGGTGCATGAGTTGGCTGTCGAGGCCGACATGCCCCTGCTCTGGGCTTTTTGCGAACAAGTGCAGCCGCCTACCACATCCCGCCCAGCGCAACGGTAATCGCCTGGCCGTTCACGCCGCCGGACGCGTCACTGCACAGGAACGCGATGACCTCTGCGACTTCGCGTGGTTCCAGGACGCGATTCTGCGGGTAGAGGGCGGCGCGCTCGCGCCAGACCTCCTCGACGCTGATGCCGCGTTGCCCGGCTTGCGCTTTGGCCGAGCGCTCGGCCATCGCGGTTCGAACCCAGCCCGGCAACACGGCGTTCGAGGTGACGCCGAATGGACCGGCGTCCTGCGCGACCGCCCGCGCGAGCCCGATGACGCCGTGCTTGGATGCGCTGTACGCGCTGCCGGAGCGTTCCGCCTTCTCGCCGGCGGTCGAACTGGTGAACACCAGCCGCCCGAAGCCACGCTTGCACATGCCGCCCACCGTCAGGCGCGCAAGTTCAAACGGGCCGTCGAGGTTGATGCGCATCGTCTCGCGCCAGACTTCCGGATCCTGCTCCCACACCAGCCGCTCGTGGGCCGAACCAATGCCGTGGTTGACGACCAGCAGGTCGATCGGCCCCAGTCGTCGCTCGGTCTCGGCCACCGCCAGGCCGCAACCTTCGGGGGTGCCGAGGTCGGCCACGACGTATTCGAGGCCGACGTCCGCCAGTTCCGTCTCGCTGCGCGCCGCGATCATCACGCGCGCCCCCGCGGCCGAGAGCAGCAGCGCCGCCTCGCGACCGATCCCGCGGCCGCCGCCCGTGACCAGCGCCACCCGTCCGGTCATCGCCCAGCTCCCGATAACCACGCCTGCATGGCCTGCAGTCCGGCCGGCATATTCGCCCGTCCAAACCCGATCCGGAACCGGTCCCGCGGCGATTCCGTCAATTCCGAGCGATAGATGCTGGCGGGGAGTAGCAGGACGCCAGCGTCCTCCACCAGTCGCTGGCAGAACGCTTCCACGCCGTCGGACCCCAGATACCGGGGAAACGCCACGCACCCGCCCTTCGGCGACTTCCACTCGAAGAGTGACGCGAACTGCGCAAAGAACGCATCGAGCCGCTTTAGGTTCTCGACCACCAGGCCGCGATTGCGGGCGACCAGGGTGTCCCGCGCCTTCAGCGCGATTTCTGCCAGCACTTCCGACGGTGCCGAATTGCAGATCGAAAGGTAGTGCTTGTAGCGCTCCATGCGGGCGAGTAGGGCATGGTCCTGACAGGCGATCCAGCCGATGCGCAAGCCCGGTAAACCATAGGCCTTCGACATCACGTTCAGCGAAATCCCGCGCTCATAAACCTCCGCCACCTGCGGCAGGCGGTATTCGTCGGAACTCTCGAGCCCGCGGTAAACCTCGTCGTTGAACAGCCAGATCCCGTGCGTGCGGCAGAGCTCGACCAGGGCCCCGAATGCCGCCCGCGACGGCACCGCGCCCGTGGGATTGTTCGGAAAATTGATCGAGATGAGTTTCGTGTTCGGACGCAGCGCGGCCTGGATCGCGTCCACGTCCAGCGCCCAGTCCTCCGATTCCACGAGCGGCACGCCGGTCACTTCGCAGATCGCCAGCGGCAGTGTCTCCGCGGCCTGGTAATTCGGCGTCATGACGATCGCGTGATCGCCGGCTTCCAGCAGCGTGCGCATGCAGACGTAGATCCCTTCCTCGGCGCCCGCAAAGCACAGGATCTCCTGCGCCGAGAGTCCCGGGTAGGTCGCGGCAATTGCTTCGCGCAAACTCGGCGAGCCGAAGGTCTGCGTGTACCCGAGGTGCAGGGCCGAGAAGCGATCGCGATCGGCGGGCGTGGCGAGTTCCAGGAGGTGTGACAAGCTCACGCTCTCGGCATCCGACGCCGTCAGGTGATGACGCGCGGCGAACTCCCACTTTGAAAAGAAGACCTCGAGCGAGAAATCACGCATGGCAGACTCATGTTAGCTTCGGCGTTTGGCAAAAGACACGACCCCCGCGGGAACTGAGCTCGCAGTCAGCCCTCCAACCTCAATAACAGTCGCAATCGCCCGATTGCGGGGGAGAAAAGCCGATGATTCCCAGGATTCATACGAGCCTGCTCGCGCTTTGCCTGAGTTTTGGCCTGGTTGCTGACGCGCAGGCGGCGGAACCCGGCTGGTATGTGCTTGGCTTCGGCGGGGAAACGAGCGCCTCCGGCCTCAGCCAGGGGCAGGTGGACGACAATCTCGCCGCGATCTTTGCCACGATTGGCCTGGAAGTCGTGGATGCCAGTTCCACGCTCGACGACTCTGACACCGGCTTCGGTCTTGCCGGCGGTTACCAGCTCAACGATCACCTCGCCTTCGAATTCGCGTACGTGGACCTGGGTTCGATCGACTTCCGGGCCACCGGTACCGTGACGGATGGGGTCGATACATTCCCCGCGGAAGCGATCCTCGGCAGCTCCGCCGATGGACCCGTCTTTTCAGTGCTGGGCATCCTGCCGATTGGTGAGCGCTTATCCGTATTCGGCCGCGCCGGGTTTACGCTCATGAACGCCAAGGGCACGGCACAGATTACAGTCGACGGCGACAGCGTCCGGGCCAGCCAGACCTCGCAGAAGACCGACCCGATGTTTGGCGTCGGCGTCGAGTACGACCTGACCAAGCACTTCGCGATCCGCCTGGCCTGGGACCGCTACCTCGACATAGCCACCGAGAATGTCGTGGGCGACACCGACGCCGATTTCTACAGCCTCGGCATACGCATGGGAGTCGGCTGGTTCAATTGATCGGAGCAAGCCGCCGCTCCTCCAGGGCCCCGGTCAGTGTCTCGTCGCCGACACTGATGTAAAGCGTGTGATCCGAAACGGTGAGGTCGAGGCTCATGCGCCGGTCTAACCGCGCCACCAGCCCGGAGAGAAGCTGCGGATCCACGGCACGCAGCCGGATCTTCGCGGCGCGGTGAATCCGTTCACCGTCGAGGCGCGCCAGCAGCGAATCGAGACCCCGATGGCAATAAACGGCGACGTCTGGCGCCGCTTTGGCTGCCCGGTGCAGGCGGTCCGGATCCGGTGATCCAATTTCGATCCAGGACTTCAGGACGCCCGTCAGGTCGCGCACGGAGATCGCCGGCTCATCCGGATCGGACAACCCCTTCGAGAATGCGATCCCCTCGGTGTACTCGAGGCAATAGGCCAGCAGGCGCGTCACGAGGTACTCGGGAGTCTCGGACGGATGTTGCGCCGCGCGGATCTTCAGCGATTCGTTGACAGCACGGTCCGCGTCGGCCAGCCGAACGTCGAACACGTACATCGTCGCGCCTAAAGCCAAAAGACTCTCCCTGACAGAGAGTCGACATTAGCATCTGGACGGTCGTCAGAACCCGTCGAAGTACGATTTGACGGCGCTCAGGCAGAACGGCGCTACCAGCCCCGCGTGATAATTTTCCAGCACCGCGGTATTGCCGCCCGTGAGCTCGACGAGAGCTTTCGCCACGGCGAATTGCTCTTTCTGCGCCTCGTACGGGTCGCCGCTCGTGACCGAGGAGTCGATGTCGAGCGCGCTGACCGTGGTCGCCGATGACCAGTAGTTCTGCATGAGCTCGGTGTTGAGATAGAGAACCGCGGGATCGGCGTTGCCTGCGCACAGCAGCATCGGCGACGTCGGCGTCCATGCGCGCTGGTCATTGGTCTTCAGCGCCTGGCGGAACGTGTGCCCGGGAGCGGCGGGCGGCAATCCATCGGACAGTACCGGGAAGCCGCCATCCGGGTTGGCGTCCGCATCTTGCAGGTACGCGAGCCGGAAGGCGTTGGTCAGCAGATGGTCGGTGCCAAAGCCAGTGGCGAACACGGGTGCGAGATTTGCAGGGATCGTCGCCGGCGTCATCGCCGCATAGGCCGCATCCGGCGGCGTGCTGCTGAACAGCGCGTCCTCGGGTATCTGCCCCTGTGCCACGAGCTCGCTGAGCGAGGACGTGCTCGGCAGGAGGGATTCGATATCCGTTGCGTACTGCGGCTCATACGCGTCCGTCGGGGCCGCGTAGAGATTGCCATACGCATTCTGATAGCTGGTGATGAGGAACGTCAGGTTCACGGGCGAGCCACCCGTCACCTGTCCCTGAAAGATCGCGTCGCCAAAGGCCGAGAGCGCATAAGGACCCGACATCGGCGCGGACGCAGTGACAGTATCGCCGGATTCCTGCAACGCCCGATGCGTTGCCATGGCGACGTAGCCGCCCTGCGAATAGCCCGTGATCAGCAGTTGGCCGCCGTCCGTCGTGGCCGCAGCTTCTGCGGTGGGGAGGGCGCTGCGTGCGGCGGTCAGCGCATCGATCATGTCCTTCGACTGCTGGTCGCCGTTCAGGTACGGGTGGTAACCGAGCGTGGAGGTGTCGTAGCCTGCGTAGTTCGGCGCCACGACGATGTAGCCTTCCGCAGCGAACATCGCGGCCATCAGCAGCGCCTCGGTGTTGTTCGAGGACTCTAGGTCGGCCATGTTGAAGCTGATATCCGTGTTGGTGCCGTGCGCATACAGCACGATCGGACGCGCGCCCTGACACTGGGTTTCCGTGTCGTTGGGCACCATCAAGGCGGCTGAGACGGGGATAAGGGTTCCGGCCGGGTCCAACGTCTGATATTGAAAGCGATACACGGCGATCCCGCAGTCAGGCGAAAGGATTTCCTCCAGCAACAGTTGCGTCACGTCGTCGGTGGCGGCAATGGCCAACAGCTCGTCGGGCGAATAGGTCGCGGCCAGCTGCAGTTCGCCGATCAGGTCGCCCCGCTGCGCGACCGGGTCCGGATCCGGCGGCGGAGGTGTGTTGTCGTCGTCGTCGCTGCTGCCACAGGCGCAGAGCAACAACACGACGAGGGTCAGGGCGTGAGTTCGGAGATTGGGGTGCACGAGGGAATCCGTCGCTGGCCAGTATGAGCAATTGTCATATTGAGCATGGAATAGCGGACAGCAAAGGCTATTGGCACCTTGATGCGCTGTCAGACGGCGCTGACCCGATACACGGTCGCTCATTGACCATAACTTGCGCGAGACCCGCGTTTTGTGCGGTCCTGCGGGCGGGTCCCTTGCCATACCCGGATTGCGCGAGGTTTACTGGGCCCATGACGCCGCAGATGCAACAGGCATTCCGGTTGCTTCAGCTCCCCGCGAGCGAGCTACACGCGCAGGTCCAGCGGACGCTCGAAACGAACGTCATGCTCGAACCCGACGCGGAGTTCGACTCGACTTGGGTGTTGGACAGTACGTCCCCCGTCACGCTTCAACGGCCCGCGAATCCGCCTGGTCCATCAGGCACCTTGGCCGAACATCTTGCGTGGCAACTCGAACTGGCACCGCTGCCCAACGGACCGCGTGCGATCGGTCGCGCGCTGATTCAGGCGGTGGACGACGACGGGTATCTGGCCGTAACGACAGGCGAGATCACCGAACGAGTCGCCGACGAGGTTCGGACCGACGCGGGCGTCGTAGAAAGCGTGCTCGCGATCATCCAGAAATTCGATCCGATCGGCGTCGGCGCTCGCTCCATCCCGGAGTGCATCGGGCTTCAACTCGCGCAGCTCGATCCAGGGACGCCGGGTCTCGATGCGGCGCGGAGAATTGCCCGTCACCACCTGGAGCTGGTGTCGAACCAGCAGTTCCGGGACCTGCAACGGCTGACCGGTTGCAGCGGCGCAGACCTGGACAGCGCGCTTGCCCTGGTCGACAGCTGCGATCGGCGGCCGGGCGCCGCATTCCGGTCACTGCGCGCCGAGTACGGGATGCCCGACGTGTTTGCCCTGCGCACGCATGAAGGTTGGGGGGTCGAACTGAACCCTGCCGCTGTCCCGCGCGTGCGCCTGGACGAGCGGTTGGCCGCCATGGTCACGCGCTCCGATGACCAGCTGGCATTACGGGTCCAGTTGCAGCTGGCCCGCTGGCTGGTGCGAAGCCTCGAGATCCGCAATGGCATGATGCTCGGCATCGCCCGCGCCCTTGTCGCCCGCAATGGAGAATTCCTGGACCGCGGCGACGAATCGGCGCGGCCTATGACTTTGGGCGACTTGGCCGATTCGGTCGGGATGCACGCGGCCACAGTCTCGCGCATGACGACCGGCAAGTACCTGCACACGCCGCGCGGCGTACTCGAGTTCCGGTTCTTCTGCGCGAGCCCGGTGCCGGCCGCCGCCAGCCTGGAGTCGACCGGCACCTGGCTTTCGAGGACACGTCCCCCAGCTTCCGCCGGCTGAAGCGGCCCGGTTTCAGTAGGCGTTTCGGTCCGCCAGGACGATACGGACAGTCTTGATCAGGATGCGGACGTCGAGGCCGAGCGACCAGTTTTTGAGGTACTCGAGGTCGTAGCGGACGCGCTGACTCATCTTTTCGAGCTCCCTCGTCTCGCCGCGTAACCCGTTGACCTGCGCGAGTCCGGTGATACCCGGCCGCACCTTGTGGCGCAACATGTAGCCGCTGACGAGCTTGCGATAGTACTCGTTGTGGGCCAGGGCATGCGGCCTCGGACCGACCAGGCTCATGGTGCCGGCGAGCACGTTGAGCAGCTGCGGCAGCTCATCGAGTGACGAGCGCCGCAGGAAGCGCCCGACGCGCGTGACGCGCGGGTCCTCGCGCGTCGCCTGGCGTACGTCGCCGTCTTCGCCCACAGTCATCGTGCGGAACTTGTAAACGGTGAACTCACGTCCGTCGAGGCCGCAGCGGCGCTGCCGGAATAGCACCGGCCCCGGCGACGAGCGCTGGACGAGAACGGCGATTGCGACCGACAGGAGCAGGACCAGGGGCAGGATTGCCGTCGCAAACGCAAGATCGCTTGCCCGCTTGAGAACGCCTGCCATACCGCAGAATGGCGTCTCCCGGACGGCGAAGAAGGGCATGCCCCGGATCTCCCCAAAGCGCGCCTGCATCAGGTCGAAGGGCGACAGATCGGGTACGAAATAGATCGAGGCCGTGGTGTCGCCCAGTGCGTCGAGCAGCCTGCGAATTCGGGGACGACCTGAGATCGGCAGGCAGACGTAGATGACATGTACGGTGTTTCGCCGCGCGTAGTCCGGCAAGTCCGCGAAGTGTCCCAGCAGCGTCGGCCGGCACTCGCGCGGCAGTCGCTCCACCCGGCGATCGTCAAAATACCCCGCGAACCCGCCCAGCCAGGGCTCCTCCCTGAGGCGCGCGGCCAGTTCGCAGCCGATACGATTCGCGCCAACAATGACCTGCCGGCGCTGGGCAACCGCCCGTCGCATCATCCGGGCGGCTGACTTGCGCGCCGCAATATGCGCGCCGGCGAGCGTGAATGGCGTCGCGATGAACCACGTCAACATCACGCTCCTGGCGAAATGACCGGCGACCTCAAGCAGGTGGCCCACCAGCAGCAGCAGCGCGGCGACACAGGCCCACTCGATCGTCCGGTGGCGCAGGACGCGAGCCCAATCCATGGGCTCATCGGCGCGGTCGAGGCGCGGCTTGGTCATGAACTGCAGTGCCATGCCGTAGGCAATGGCGGCAACGGCGAACATCGGACCGCTGATGCGGTGGCCGAGAGCCAGCGCGGCCAGCATCAGGGATCCTGCGACCACGGCGGAGTTGAGGTGGTCCTTGACGAGCGCGATGATCGGAGGCTCGCCGGCGCCTTGACGCACCCAACCGCCCGCAAGCGGTGTTTGCGGGCGCGCGCCGGCGTGCGCGGCGGAGCGCGGCGAGATGCGGGCAGCCTCGAGTGCGGACATCCTTATCCTCGGCGTTGGCGCGGAGCGCGAGCCGAACTGCAATCCGTGCGTCAATACGGAATGTATCGAATGTGTCACGTGTTGCGGGCAGTGTTGACATAACCGCGCCATACTTCGCATGCTCGAACGACAGGAGCTTTCTCATGAGGTTGCATCCCGATATCTCGCGCATGCCCGCTCGCACCTTGCTGCTGGCCTGCTCCGGCATGCTGTTCGCGTTTGGCCTGCAGGCCCAGCCGTTCGATTTGCAGGGCTACCGCCTGGTCGACCTGACGCATTCATACAATGCGGACACCGTGTTCTGGCCGGCGCCAGCCACGCAGTTCAAGCTCGAGCGACTGCATTTCGGCGATACGCCCGCGGGATTCTTCTACTCCGCCAACCGGTTCTGCCTGCCGGAGCACGGCGGCACGCACCTCGACGCGCCGATCCACTTCGCTCGCAACCGCGAGACGATGGAACAGGTGGGACTCGAGCGCCTGATCGGGCCCGTCGTCGTCATCGACGTCAGCGAGAAGGCCGCGACCGATCGTGACTATCGGGTGACGGCATCCGACGTGCTGGCCTTTGAGATGAAGCATGGTCGCATCGAGCCGGGCGCGCGGGTGCTGGTGCGCACGGGTTGGTCAAGTCATTGGCCAGACGCAACGGCCTATCTCGGCCACGCGACGGATGCGACCCAATTGCACTTTCCCTCGTACGGTGCCGAGGCGGCGAAGTTGCTGGTCGAGGAGCGACGGGTCGCGTTGCTCGGGATTGATACCGCCTCGATCGACTACGGACCCGCTGCGGAATTTCCGGTGCACCGCATCGCCGCGTCAGCCAACGTCCCGGGCCTCGAGAACGTCACCGGCCTGGCGGCCCTGCCACCCCGCGGCGCGATCCTCATCGCGCTGCCGATGAAGATCGAGGGGGGATCGGGCGGGCCGACGCGCGTCGTCGCGCTGGTGCCGCGGGAGTAGCCGTGCGAGGCCAGAGACCGGTGCGTTTCTTGCAGTTACCGGATCAATAGCGCTGTGGTCGTGCGCTCCGCCTTCGCACCGGAGATCCCGCCGAAGCCGAAGTTGTTGTTCCAGAAAAATGAGCTTTTGTCCGGCGCCACGAAAGCGGTGAGCGGATTCGCGGTATCGCCGTCGTAGATCACGGTGGCGATGCAATTGCGCGTGATCGTATAAGTCGCCATATAGGTGACCGTACTCTGGGTCACGCCGTTGCTCGACAGCTGATATCCCTTCATGTTTTCCTGACCATCGAAGGACTCCATGCCGCTGGCCGAGTAGGGCCCGGAATTGATGTTGGTCGCCACCACGTACCACCCGTAGGTGCCGCGCAGCGAATCCAGTGAGCACCTGTTCGGTGAGTTTTGTGCAGAGGCAGGTGGCGTGCTGAGCGCGAGCACGAGCGATGTGGCGATCAAACTGAATGACTTGGTCATGCTATTTCCCTCGATCGAAAGGCATGGATGTTCTAAATCGAGGGTATTGGTGGGAGCTGCGGCCCGCATCACCCGTTCGGGTGATTTCGAAGTGTCGCGGCCTTGGACGCCTAGAACGGCGGGGCCTTGGCCGCAGGCGACGGTCGCGGCAGTTCGAGCTGGCCGTCCCGGACCACCACGCGTCCGTCGACCATTACCGCACGCACCTTTGCGAGATCCTCGTTGTTCTCGTCCGGCCGGCCGTCCACGACGACCAGGTCCGCAAGCTTGCCCGGCTCGATCGTGCCGAGCTTGTCCGCCATGCCGAGGATTTCGGCGCTCGTGCGGGTGGCCGCGATGAGGGCCTGTTCCGGTGTGAAACCCACGCGCTGGAAGTTGCGCAGCTCCTGGATGTAAGGCTCCGGCAAGCGCTGGTACCAGTCGAGGATCAGGTCGGTGCCGACGCCGAGCTTCACTCCGGCCTCCTTCATCTTCCGCACCATCTCGAACATGCGCGGCTCGTCGAGGGTGAAGCGCCGCGAGGTCGAGCCGTAGTAGCCGCCCCACTCCTTGAGGATGATCTGGTAGGGAATGATGGTCGGAACCGAGGCGACGCCGCGCTGGGCCATGATCCGGACGGTCTCGTCGGAGCGCGGCAGCGGGTGCTCGATGCTGTCCGCGCCGGCCGCGACGGCCATGTCGTTGAATACCGTCTCCGCATCCACCGTGACCCGGATGCCGAGCCGGTGCGCTTCGTCGATGGCCGCCTTCAGCTCGCTCTCGTCGAAGTGGCTCGCCAGCTTGATCCAGTCTGCGCCGGCCTTGAACTGCTCCCGCACGGCGGTGCGCCAGTCCTCCGCGCCGTCCGCTTCGCGCACCATCGCGCCCGCGAAACCGGGCGCCGTCCGGAACAGGAAGCCTTCGGTCGCGTGCCCACCCGTGGCCGTGATGACCTGCCCGACGGCAAACACGCGCGGCGAGGGGATCCGACCCTCGGCGGACCACTGCTTGAGGATGAACGGCGCCAACCCGTGGGAACCGGTGTCGCGGATGCTCGTGATGCCGCTCTCGATGTAGTAACGCAGCCTTTCGGCGCCGCGCAACGCGGCATCGGCCTGGCTGTCGCTGGTGAGCGCGGGCGTTCCGTCGAAGGTGTGCACGTAGGTCAGGTGCGTGTGCAGATCGACGAGGCCTGGTATCAGCGTCCCGCCGCCGGCGTCGATCACCTCGGCATCCTGCGACCACTCGGTCGCGTCCGGCGGCAGGATCGCGGAGATCGTGTTGCCGACGACTACGACCGTCGCTGCACGCGCCGGAGCGCCCGTACCGTCGAAGAGGCGGGCATTGCGGATCACGAAGCTCGTCTTCGGCACGTCGGCTCCAGCCTTCGACGGTACGCGGCGCAGGTCGTTGCTGGTCGCGGCCCCCGGGGCAAAGTGCGCGGACCGGTCAGACAGGCGGCTCGGCTCGGCGGCCGTTCCCGAAGCGACGAACAGCGCGAGTCCAAGGGCCGTGCATGTCTTCGTTTTACGACGCATCCGGATCTCCCTAGGGTTAGCCGATGACTTCGGAGAACACGCGCAGCCAGTTCCCACCCAGCACTTTCGCGATCTGCTCGTCGTTGTAGCCGCGCTTCAGCAAGCCGGCGGTCGCGTACTTCCACTTGTGCTCGTGATTGAGTCCGTCCACGGCGAGTGGATAGCGGAAGCGATAGCTGTCCTTGAAATAGGGCTTGCCGTAGAACCCGAGGAACTCTTCCTGTTCCTTTGGATCCGTCGGCCATCCCGTCATCGACATGTCGCTCCCGAATCCCACGTGGTCGATGCCGACGAGCTTCACGATGTGGTCGACGTGGTCGAGGTAGTCCTCCATCGTCACTGGAAGGTCCCGCTTCACCATCACGTTGACGCAGGTCAGCCCCATGACCCCGCCCTTGGCCGCCAGGGCGCGTATCTGCTCGTCACTCTTGCAGCGCGGGTGGGCGTTGAGCGCGTAGCAGTTCGAGTGCGAGATGATCGGAGTCTTCTTCGAGAACGCGATGGCGTCCAGCGTCGTCTGGTATCCGGAGTGCGACGAATCGACGATGATGCCTAGATCGTTCATGCGCTCGACCGCGGCGATACCGAAGTCGCTCAAGCCCGCGTTGGTCCGCTCTGTCGAACCGTCGCCGAGCAGGTTGCGCTCGTTGTAGGTGACCTGCATCGAGCGCACGCCCATGGCGTGGAACATGTCGAGGTTGTCGAGGTCGTCGCCGATCGGGCAGTTCTGGAAATTGAACATGACGGCGGCCTTGCCTTCCTGCTTGGCGCGCCGGATGTCGCCGGACTTCAGCACCGCGACCAGGGCCGCGGGGTTCTCGGCGATGAAGCGACTGTGCTTCGCGCAGTCCTCGACCGCGGCTTCTGCCGGGAAGGCGCGCAACATGTAGGTACCCTCGGCCTTCTCAGGCTTGCGCACGCCGAGCGTCGGGCTGATGCAGGTGACCCCGCTGTCCCCGATGATGCCGAGTCCCTTCTCGTCCAGTGACGTCTCGCTGACCATGTCGATGACGATCGACCGGCGGTACAGTTCCTCGGCATCTTTCATGAGTAGCGGCAGGTCTTTAGCCTGACTTAGGGCCGGCCAGGCCCAGGCGTGGGTCGCTGCTGTAGCGAGGGTCGCCGTGCTCGCCTGCATGAAATGTCGCCGTGTCACTGGCATGTCTATTTTCTCCATTTCCAGAATCCGTAGATCGGCAGGCCCAGCGCCACGAGGCCAATACCCACCGCTGCCCGGCCGGGATGCAGCCAGACGGTGTTTACGACCACGATGGCTCCCATGCCGATGAAGAGCCAGGGCGTCCAGGGATAGCCGGGCACGCGAAACGGCCGCGCGGTGTCCGCTGCGCGCCGGCGGTACCAGAAAATGGAGGCCGCACCTACGGAGTAGAATGCCCAGCCGACGAATACGACGTAAGTGAGTAGCTGCTCGAATGTGCCGCTCGCGGCCAGCACCGCCGCCCAGGCGCAACTCGCGACGATCGCGAAGGCCGGGGTCTTCCATCGCGGGTGAATCGCGGCCATGCGCCTGAAGAACAGCCCGTCCTGCGCCATCGCGTAGTACACGCGCGTCCCGCACAGCACGGTGGCGTTGGCCGCGCTGAACATCGACACCAGGATCGCGACCGTGACGAGTTTGCCGGCACCCGGGCCCAGAATCGCCGTCACGGCCTCGGAGGCGATCCGCTCCGAAGTCATGCTCCGCTGCATGCCGAGTGCGGCGACGTACGCGATATTGGCGAGCAGGTAGATGCCGATCAGGGCCGCCGTGCCGATGATGATGCCGCGGGGAAAGTTCCTCTGCGGATCGACGACCTCGCCGGCCGAAAAGGTGACGAAGTGCCAGCCTTCGTAGGCCCAGAGCACACCGAGCATGGCGGCGCCGATGCCGAGCAGGAGCGAAGTTTCCCCGCTCGGCGGCGCGACCTCGACGTCTCCGGGCGCGCTGCCTCCCGCGATCAGCAGCACGCTCATGAAGTTGATCGCGATGACCTTGATGGCCGTGGTCCAGTTCTGCAGGTTCGCGCTGCGGCGGGTGCCGAGGGCGTTGACGATCGCGAGTACTGCGATCATGCCGACGGCAACCACTTTGGCAGCGAGTGGGGAGAGCGGTACGAGTTCGCGCAGGTAGGAGGCGAAGGCGACCGCCAGTGTCGCGACCGTGGCGCTGCCGATCACCAGGAACAGGGCCCAGCCGTAGAGGAAGGCCAGGAATCCGCCGAAGGCATCGCGAATGTAGATGTAGATGCCGCCGGACTCCGGCTTCATGGCGGCAAGCTCGGCGTAGGTGAGCGCACCGAGCAGCGCGAGCAGGCCGCCCACCGCCCAGACGAGCAGCGCCGCGCCGAGGTGGCCTCCGGTCTGCGTGAACACGAGCGCCGGCACGATGAAGATCCCCGACCCGATGACCGAGCCGAGGGTCAGCGAGATCAGGTCAAACTTTCCGAGCACGCGCGGCAGGGATTCGCTCATGGGGACTCGAGCAGGGCATCGACGGCCGCGTAGGGGTCGAGTGCCTTGTCCACGACGCGAACCGCCATTTCGTCCAGGCCCTGCCGGTCCAGGCGGCTCGCAAGCTCGCGCAGGACGCGATCGCGCACAAGCGCCTGGATCTCCGAGCGCATGGCATCGACCGAGCGCCGCCGCGCCTCGCCGCTTTTCTCTGCCCAGGCCCGGTGCTTCGCGATCGCGTCGATGAGCTCCGGGACCCCGATGCCTTCGAGCGCGGCCGTCTTGACGACCGGTGTCTTCCAGCCCGTGCGCGTCGCGCCGAGCGAGAGCATCTTCGCGAGATCCCGCACCGCTTCGTCGGCGCCCGGGCGATCCGCCTTGTTGACGACCAGGATATCGGCGATTTCGATGACGCCGGCCTTGATCGCCTGGATGTCGTCACCGGCGCCGGGGATCGTCAGGAGGCAAACGGTGTCCACGACGCGGACGACCTCGATGTCCTGCTGACCGACACCCACGGTCTCGACCAGCACGACGTCGAAGCCAAGTGCGTCGAGCAGGCCCACGACCCTGCGCGTGGCTCGCGAGAGCCCGCCAGGCACGCCGCGGTTCGCCATGCTGCGGATGAAGACGCCGGTGTCCAGGAAGCGATCGCGCATCCGGATCCGGTCGCCGAGGATGGCGCCACCCGTGTATGGGCTCGAAGGGTCCACCGCGACGACGGCGACGCGCGCGCCGGTCTGCCGGTAGGCGGCGGTGAGCGCGGACGTCAGCGTGCTTTTGCCGGCGCCCGGCGGGCCTGTGAGGCCCACGAGCGTCGCCCGGCCGGAGTCTGCGTAGGTCGAGCGCACGATCTCGGCGGCCTCGGGGTCCTCGTTCTCGACCAGCGAGAGGAGCCGCGCGATGTCGGCGATGCGACCCTTGCGCGCGTTGGAGAGCATTTTCTGGACGTCGGTCATCGCGCGTTGCGACGTTGTTTGTCCACGGGGACGACGGCCACGCCCGAGGCCTTCAGCACCAGGACCGGCTCCGGTAGCACGTCCGCGGCCGAATCGTCGGGCCGCAGGAGCGAGACGACCTTGTGCGCGGTGCACTCGAAGTGACGCGACGATTTGCCTATCTTCGTCAGCCGGGCGCGCAGTTCGATGAAGTCGCCGCCGTGCACCGGGGCGAGGTTCTCGCTGGTCATGATGCGCGTGAGGCCCTCGTCGCCGTCGTGGATGATCAGCAGTTCCGTGACGGCGTCGCCCACCAGGTGCAGCAGGTGCGCGCCGTCCACCAGGTTGCCGCCGTAATGCGCATCGCCCATCGACATGCGCAGACGAATCAGGCTCTCGACAGGTTGATCCATGGGGTTATTCCGATCTCGGTGCCAGGGCGGTGTTGCGGATCAGGCGGCGTGCGATCTTGCCGATGCCGGTTCGCGGCAGCTCGGCCACCAGGTGGATGACTTTCGGGCGCTTGTATCCCGCGAGCCGCTCGCGGCAGAAGGACTGCAGCTCCGTTTCCCGGGTTGCAGCACCCTGGGAGAGCATCACGAAGGCATGCACGGCCTCGCCCCATTGCTCGTCCGGAACGCCGACCACGGCCGCGTCGCTCACGTCCGGGTGACCCATCAGTACGCTTTCGACCTCTGTCGGGATGACGGTCACGCCGCCGGACTTGATCAGGTCCTTGATCCGGCCCTCGAGTACCAGGTAACCCTCGTCGTCGAAACGCCCGCAGTCCCCGGTGCGCAGCCAGCCGTCCGGCACCACTTTCGCGGTCGCGGCTTCGTCCTGCCAGTAGCCCGCGAACAGCGTCGGGCTGCGCGCGACGATTTCATGGCCGCGTGACTCGTCGACGTACAGCTCGGCGCCGAGCATCGGCCGGCCGACGGTCTCGATCTTGCGCACCTGGTCGGTGGCGTCCAGGACCGTGAGGCAGAGCTGCTCCATCATTCCGTAGAACTGGATGAAACCTGTCTTCGGCATGCGCTCGACCAGCGCCGCCGCGACGGCGGGCGGCATGCACTCGGATGCGTAGGAAATGAGCCGCAGCGAATCCGGGATTGAGGCGGGCGCCGCGGCCAGCAGGCGGCGCAAGGTCGTGGGAACCGCGTCAAAGTGCGTGACGCCATGCTTGTGCACGGCCTCCCAGGCTGCGGACGCATCGAACGCGGGCAGGATGATGTGCGTGGCCCGCGCGAGCGTGAGTGGAATGAGATGTTCCATGCAGGAAGAGAAGAGCGGCAGGAAATGCAGCGTCCGCTCGCCGTCGCGCAGGCCCAGTTCGATGTTCATGATCATCGCGGCCGAGACGAGGCTGCCGTGGGTGTGCACGGCACCCTTGGACCGGCCGGTCGAGCCCGAGGTGAAGAAGACGGCGGCTGGGTCGGCGGCAACGACCGGCACGCTCCGGAAGTTCGCGGCGGCCGACTGCAGGTGCTGCGCATATGAGACGAATGGGCGTCCGTGCGGGGACTCGTCCAGGCACAGCACATGTTCGACGCCGGCGACTTCCAGCTGTTCTCGGTTGGCAGCCGTCGCTTCGGCCTGGGAAGCACCGACGATGAGTACGCGCGGGCGGATCTGCTCGAGCGCTGCCTGCGTGTCGGTCCAGGTCCACCAGTAATCGAGTGGCGAGGCGAGGGCGCCGAGCTTTGGCACGCCGAAGATGAACTCCAGGAACTCCGCGCGATTGCCGGCCCAGAGTGCGACCCGGTCGCCTTTCCTTACGCCGAGTGCCGCGAGCGCGTTCGCGAGCCGGCAGGCCCGGTCATGTACCTGCGCATAGGTCCAGCTGCTGTCGCCGAAGATGACCGCTTTTCGCCCGGGCATCGTCCGGGCCGCCCGCTCCAGCAGGGCATCGAGGCGCAGCGTGCCGCCATGATCCGCTGCGATCACCGCGCCTCGGCCCAGCGCTTGACGAAGCCGACGATGCTGGCGGTCGGCGTCCCCGGGCCGAACACCTCGGCGACGCCGGATGCCTTCACTTTCGGAATGTCCGGCGGCGGCAGGATGCCGCCCATGACAACCAGCACTTCCCGGGCCGCCTGCTCGCGCAGCGCCTTGCATATCTCTTCCGCAAAGTGCAGGTGTGCGCCGGAGAGGATGCTGAGTCCCAGCACGTCGGCGTCCTCCTCGACGACCGTGCGCACGATCATCTCCGTGGTCTGGAAGATCCCGGTGTAGATCACTTCCATGCCGGCGTCGCGGAATGCGCGCGCGATGATCTTGGCCCCGCGGTCATGCCCGTCGAGACCGGGCTTCGCCACGACCACACGCAACGGACGCTTCATGATTCGTTCCCTCGCGGCACGGCTAGAAGATGATCGGAGCGCGGAAGCCGCCGTAGACTTCCCGCAGTACGTCGCACATCTCGCCGACTGTCGCCTGTGCCTTGATGCCACGCACGACTGCGGGCATCACGTTGTCGCCGTTGATGGCAGCCTGCTTGATTTCCTTCAGCGAGCTGCCGACTTCGGCTTGGCGACGGCTCTTGCGCACGTCCTGGGTGCGCCTGATCTGGCGCTCCGCCAGGTCCGGGTCCAGCTCGAATGCCTCGAATGGCAGGTCAGTTTCCTCGTCTACGTGCACGTTGACACCGACGACGTACTCTTCCTTCGCCTCCAGTGCCTGCTGGAAGGCAGCCGAGGTATCGGCGATCTGCCGCTGGATGAAGCCGTCCTCGATCGAGCGCACCATGCCGCCGCGATCGAGGATCTCGCGGAGCAGCGCCTCTGCCTCAGCCTCGAGGCGGTCAGTGAGGTGCTCAACGTAGTACGAACCCGCCAGAGGGTCGACGACGTCAGTGACGCGGTTCTCGAGGGCGAGGATCTGCTGGGTCCGGACGGCGATCTTGATCGCGCCCTCCGACGGAATCTGGAAGGCTTCATCTTTCGAGTTCGTGTGCAACGATTGCGTGCCGCCGAGGATGCCTGCCAGCGCCTGAACGGCGGTGCGGGCAATGTTGTTGTCGGGCTGTTGCGCGGTGAGGCTTGCACCGGAGTTCTGTGCATGCGCGCGCATCATCCACGAGCGCGGATCCTTCGCGCCGACCCAGTCGCGCATCATGCGCGCCCACAGGCGCCGCGCCGCGCGGAACTTGGCGATCTCCTCGAAGAAGTCGTTCTGGATGTTCCAGAAGAAGGACACGCGCGGCGCGACGAAATCGGCCGACAGGCCGCGCTTGACCGCTTCGGTTACGTAGCAGTGCCCCGCGCCGAGCGTGAACGCGAGTTCCTGGATGGCATTCGATCCGGCATCGCGGATGTGGTACCCGGAGACACTGACCGGGTTGTAGCGCGGCATCGTCTTCGCCGCGTATTCCATGGTATCGACGACCAGCTTGACGGCCTGCGCCGGCGGATAGATGTATTCGTTCTGGGCCGTGTATTCCTTCAGGATGTCGTTCTGGATCGTGCCCGTGATGAGGTTGTCCGGGACGCCCTGTTCCTTCGCGACCACTTCATACATGCCCATCAGCACGAAGGCGGAGGCATTGATCGTGTAAGAGGTGGACACCTGGTCGAGGGGGATGTCCTTCATCAGCAGTCGCACGTCGTCGATCGTGTCCACAGCCACGCCGATCTTGCCGATCTCCGGGACGGCGATCGGGTGATCCGAGTCGTAGCCGAGCAGCGTCGGCAGGTCGAAGTCCGTGGAGAGGCCTGTTTCGCCGTGCGCGAGCAGGTACTTGTAGCGCTCATTGGTGTTCTCCGCCGTGCCGAAGCCGGAGACCTGGCGAATCGTCCAGTGGCGGGCGCGGTACATCGTCGGGTGTACTCCGCGCGTGTAGGGGTACTCTCCCGGAAAGCCGACGCGCGGGTCGGTGCCGCTCGTGCCGGTGTACAGATCGTCGATGGGGATCCCGGAGAGCGTCGAGAAGGCCGGCTTCCTCAGCGGCATCTTCTTCAGGCTCGCGGCGAGCGTCGTCTGGCGCCAGGTTTCCAGGTCGGTTGCCTTGCCCACCTCGCCCCCTCTTGATAACCCGTCAGTTCGTTTGCAGGCCGATTCTAGTTAACCCAAGTTCTCATTAACATCTAATAGCTCTAATGAGGGGTATAAGTCTTACTAATGTCACGCCGAGCTTTCGAGTCTGCGCCGTTCGGCGTCGTGCCATCTCTGCACGACGTGGAGTGCGGGAACCAGCGCCAACCCGCTCTTCGAGTCGGGCGAGATCGCTTCGCGGGAGACAGCCACGTCTATCACTGCCGGCAGCCTGGCGAGCGCACGCTCGAGCGCAGCAGCGAGATCCAGCGGACGTTCCACTCTCTCACCGTGAGCGCCCAGAGACTCCGCGAGCCTGTCGTATCGGCACGGTGACAGGGCAGTGCCGAGCTCCTGGTCGGGGTAGCGGTCAAGCTGGTCGTGCCGCTCGATGTTCCAGGCGTCGTTGTTTGCGACAACGAACAGGGCGCGAGCACCGAGCCGCACCGCAGTCTCGATTTCCATCACGCTGAAGCCAAAGGCTCCGTCTCCCGTGAGTGCAATGACACGGCGGTGCGGCAGGGCAAGGGCGGCAGCGACGGCATAGGGAACCCCGGATCCCAGGCAACCGAAGGGGCCCAGGTCCAGGTACGTGTGGGCGCGCAGGCCCACGCGGGCAAATGACAGGATGTCGCCGCCGTCTACGATGCAGATCGTTTCCTTGTCGATCTTGCGGTTGATGGCGTGGATCAATGCGTAGGGATGCAGGCGTTCGCCCGGCGCCGCCGCGTGCGCCGCCATGGCGGCCTCCAGCGTTCGGACGTTCCTGGAATCTGCATCCAGCAGCTCGCTGCGCCATGCACCGTCCGGGGCCGCCGGGCGCGCACCGCAGGTCACCAGCGCCTCCAGCACCTTGTCGACATCAGCGCAGATCGCGAGATCGCCGCTGCGATTCTCGCAAAGTTCGTCGGTGCTGCGGCCGACTCGGATGAAGCAGGCGGCGTCGGAGAAAACCGCGGCCGAGCCATACGCGAGTTCGAAATCCAGCCTCTTGCCGAGCGTGATGACGAGGTCGGCTTCGCCCATGGCGCGCGACCTGACTGAGGGCACGGCCGAGGAGCTGTCGGGCGGCAATGCACCGCGGCTCTCACGAGAATCGAGGTACATGCAACCCGATGAATCCAGGAAGCGCTGGAGGAGGGCGCCGGCCGCCCGTGTGCCCCGACCGCCAATTGCGACGGGCCGAGTGGATCTGCGCAGGAGGGCCGCAGCGGTTTCGATCGACGCAGGATCGGGAAAGAGGGTCGGCCGGACAACGCGCCTGAACGGATGCGCGGCGACGTGCCAGGCCGCGATGGGTTGGCTCAGCATGACCGGATCGAAGTCGACATAGGCTGGACCCTGCGCACCATCGACACCGAGCGCCGCAGCCGCTGCGAGTGACAAAGCGGGGAGAACGTGCCGCTGATCGGAGACTTCACGCACGTAGCGGCAAACCGGTCGAACGAGATCCGCTTGCGGTATTTCCTCGAGCGCACCCATGCCGGCTTGAGGATCCGGCACGCGTGCGGAGAGCAGCAGCAGTGGCGTGCGGGCGAGGTACGCGCTGGCAATCCCGGTGACGGCATTCGTGAGTCCGGGACCCGCGGTCACGAGAGCGACGCCTATCTGCCCCGTGAGCTGTGCTTCGGCGTGCGCCATGTGTACGGCCGCACATTCGTGTCGGACCGAGACGACTTGAACGCCCGCGCGATCCAGTTCACTCCAGATCGGCTTTACGTGGCTGCCGGGCAGCGAATAGACGCGCTTCACCCCTTGGGAGACGATGAACTGCGCGATGGCTGCTGCGACCGTTTGCACGTTGACGCCGGTGCGATCGGCCCGTTCAGCCGGCCGGTTCGATGACCGGCAGCCAGACTGCCGACGGCTGTGCTTTCGTCCGCAGGAGCGTGACCTCGGCCGTCACGTAATCCTCGGGTCTCGCATTGAAGATGTTGGGCACGAAGGTCTGCGGATTGCGGTCGTACAGCGGAAACAGGGTCGACTGGACCTGGATCATGATCCGATGACCCGGCATGAACACGTGGTTGACGTTGGGCAGCTCGAATCGGTACTGCTGTGGCAGGCCGGCCGGTATCGCGCTCGGGTGCTCGAAGCTCTCACGATAACGCCCGCGAAAGATGTCCATGGCGATCGGCAACTGGTAGCCGCCTAGCCCGGGATTCGCGGGATCGCTGTCCGGAAAGGCGTCGATGAGTTTCACGACGAAGTCCCCGTCGCTGCCCGTGGTCATCGCGCGCAGGTCCGCGACCGGTACCCCGCTGACATGGACCGGCGCAGTGAGCACCTTCGTCTGGTAGGTCAGCACGTCCGTGCGACCGTCGACGAATCGCTGGTCGTGCACCAGCCACTTGCTCCAAGGTTCGTAAGGCGAGCCGAGTACGCCGCTGCCCAGGTTCGCGAAGGGGTCGATCACCGGGCGCGGCAGGTACGGCACCGGCTTCGCGGGATCGCTGACATAGGAGTCTCCGGCGTCCTCGTCCTGCGGCAGGTCGAACGACAGGCTGAAACCCGAACCGAGGTACAGCGGCGACAGGCTCGCGGGACAGCCGCGGTCACAGGACAAAGGCCAGCGGGCGAATTTTTCCCACTTTTTCCTGCCCGTGTTGAAGACCGTAGCGCGCGCAAGACCGGCGGGCGGGCCGCCTCTCAGGTGCTCATCGAGGAAGGGCAGGAGCATGTCGCGGTGGTAGTCGTGCGACGTGTTCTCGTTCCATTGCAGGGGTCCGAGCGAGAATCCGGCAGTGTTGACCTGGATGTGATTCCACGGACCGAGCACGAGCCAGTTGTTGTCCGCGCGTCCCGCCGCCACGAGCGCAAGCCATGCGTGGTTCGCACCCCACATGTCTTCCTGGTCCCAGAGGCCCTGCGTCCACAGGGTCGGGACGTGCGAAGGTCGCGCCGCCAATAGCCTGTCGAGCGACTGAGCCTGCCAGTACGAGTCGTAAGCGGGGTGCTCGATCGTCCTGGCGATCCATGGCAGCTTGTCGAGATCCCACGCACGGATATAGTCGCCGGTGGAGCCGGCCTGCAGGAACTCCTGGTACTTGTCGTCCGTGTTCGTCGGAGTGATGGCCCCCTCACCGCGCTGCCCGGTCTGCATGTGGATGTAGCCCAACATGAGGTTGCGGAACGCGCCGTAGTGAAACCAGTCATCCCCCATCCACGCATCTACCAGAGGGCCCTGCGGAACCGCGACCTTCAGTGCCGGGTGGGGATCGAGCAGGGCCATTACGGTCGTGAAGCCCGTGTAAGACGATCCGATCATGCCGACCCGGCCGTTCGACTCCGCAACGTTCCCCACCAGCCACGCGATCGAGTCCCAGGCGTCGGTCGCGTGATCGACGTCGCTGGAATTCAGCGGGCCGCGCGCCGGCCAGGTCACGACGTAATCGCCCCCAGAGCCATATTTTCCGCGCACGTCCTGCACGACCCGGATATAGCCTTCGCGCAGAAACTTGTCGGCCGCGATCCGCCCGTCTGCGAGCGCCGCGTTGTAGGGCGTTCGGGTCAACAGGATCGGCGCGTCGCGGGCGCCGTTCGGCACGAACACGATCGTAAGCAGCTTCACGCCATCACGCATCGGGATCATCACGACGCGCCGGTCGAAGTCTTGCCGCGCCGGCGTGGCGGCGAACACCTCCGGCACGTCACTCACGGCGAGGGCGAGGTTCGGGATGCCGGCGAGGGCGGCGAGGGCGGCGAGGGCGGCGACCAGGAGCGCGACGCGCATCGACGCAGTCTAGGGACCGCGGTAAGCGGTCCGTTAACCAAACTTTCTAATGGAGACGATAAGCGAACCTTATCGACAAACGGGGCAAGTTACAGCGTCGGCAGCACCGAACGGACATGCGCCTCGAAGTGATTCAGGAGCGTGGACGAATTGCGCGGGCCCGTCTTGACTGAGATGCCGACGAACGGAAGCTTCGGCAGCCCGCTCGAACGGGGGAAAATCTGCAGATCCGCAGGCACCGCCGTGCGGGTCAGTACGGTGATTGCCTGGCCGGAACGAACGACCGCAGTCAGTCCCGCGATGCTCCCGCTCGCGTAGGCAATGCGATACGGCCGGCCGGCGCGCTGCAGGCTCTGCGTTGCGGACTGGTGGTCCAGGGTGTCGAGGTCCGAGAGTGCGAGCTGAAGCGGATCGGATTTGTGGGCATCACCGCCCTTGGCGCCGACCCAGACCAGTGGCTCGCGACGCAGGAACTGACCTCGCTGCGAGCTGTCCGGCAGTGAAATGATCGCGATGTCCAGCGCGCGGGCGGCGAGCTTCTCGAGCAGCCGCGGCGTGGGTGCGCAAACAACCTCCACCAGGACCTGTGGGTGCTGGTGGGCGAAACTTTGCAGCAGGGGCGGAAGGAAAATGCGCGCATAGTCGTCCGGGCAGCCGAAGCGAACGTTGCCGAGCAGCCGCACGCCCATGAGTTCTCCGACCGCTTCGTCGTGGGCCCTGAGGATCTTCTGCCCATGTGCGAGAAGGCGCTCGCCATGCGACGTCAGCGTGACGCCCCGGCTGGTCCTGACCAGTAGCGGCTGCTGTAGTGCCGTTTCCAGCTTCTTGACCTGCTGGCTGAGTGCCGCCTGCGTGCGGCCGACACGCTCGGCGGCACGGCTCATCACGCCGGCTTCAGAAATGGCGGCAAAGCATCGCAGGAAGTCGATGCTGAGCTGAACCTTCATGGGCCATTAAGCTATCTTATTCTCCGGTTTCCAGCCATTAGTCATTCCGCAAGGCGCTCATCATGCACATGCGCGGATGCGGGGTAAGCGGCGACCCGGCCGCACCCTGGGGGCACGAATAGAAAGGAACCCCGGCGCGAGGCCGGGGTTCCAGGGTCAACTCAGGTCGACTGCCGCGCTGACTCAGCGCGGAGCACGCCTGCGAATCAGGTTGACGACGAACAGCAGGATGATGGCGCCCACCAGCGAGACGAAGAGGCCCGGCAGGCTGAAATCACCCTGGTTGAGCGTTCCGGCACCGACCATCGGTGACAGCAACCAACCGCCGATCATGGCGCCGACGATTCCGACGACGACGTTCAGGACGATTCCCTGCTGGCCGTCCGTCTTCATGATGAGGCTGGCTATCCAACCGATAACCCCGCCCACAACCAACCAGATAATAAAGTTCATGGAGTGCTCCCTGACAGAATTGTCGTGGGAGTGAGTAAACGCCTACAGCCGTGCAGCAACTATCGGAACTGCGCTGACTCCCTTGTAGGACGCCCGCCTGTATCCGCTCCCGGGCGCATGCCGAATAAGAAACCCCGGCGCGAGGCCGGGGTCCCCAGATTGACGCAGGTCAACGGCCGGTTGTTACCGGACCGTCATTTCCTGCAGCAAGGCGTCGCTCAGGACCTCGCGATACTCTGAGCGGTTCCCGCTCTCCGTCTGCATCTGCGCGATAGTCTTTTTCTTCCAGGCCCGAAATGCCTCAGTGCGCTTGTCGCCCTCGGCCGCGGACACGATGCTCTCCGAGATCGTGACCAGGTAGAGGTCCGGCTCGCCGGCGCGCGCGTGGACGTTCGAGAAGATCTTGTAGCCCTTGATCCAACCCTGGGTCTTCGAGAACTCAAGGTTGTCCTTCCATTCGCCGGCAATGAACTGGGCATAGCTCAGGCCGCCCCCGTCCTTGATGTCGATCCCCGTCACTTCCCAGTAGTCACCGAATGTCAGCGGCCACTGGTCCTGGGCAGTCGCAACAGCACTCATCGTCGCTGCAGCGGCGCTCAAGGCTAGAACAGACACTAATTTTCTTATGGACATGAATTGCTCCCTATTGGGCAGGCAGGAATGCCTGACCGAGGGCGCGAACGTAGCACAGGCTGGCAGGCACTATAGAATGCGCACACCTTGAGCCCTTACGGAGGATTTCTCATCAAGCGCGCAACATTCCGTTACAGCCCATTGATTCTTTTCGCAATGCTCACTCTTGTCGCGGTGCATGCCGCTCAGGCCGACCCGGCGCGGGCCGCTGTCGATCGGGTCGTGGCCGACTACATCGGCCTCTACGCCGGGCCCACCCTCGACCGCTGGCAGACGCTGTTTCACCCGGCGGTCGTCGTCGCCTTCCCGGCGGACGACGGATCGATCACGACGCGCACGCTCGAGGAGTTCGTCGAGCGCCAGCGGAATTACTTCGCGACCGGGCGGCAGATCACCGAGCGCCTGGAGAACCTGCGCGTCGACATGGGTCGGCGTATCGCGCGCGTGAGCGCCGACTTCATCTTCATCGACGAAGGCGAGGAGCGCGCCGGAAAGCTTGGCCTGCACCTCGCTGAAGGGCAGGATGGCTGGAAGATCGTGGCAGTTCTCTTTGCCTACAATGAGGAGTAATCCCATGCACAGCATGCTTCGATATCTGACGGCTGCTGCCGCCGCGACGCTCCTAGCAGGTTGCGCGTCGACCCCCGCGGAACCCCAGACGCTGCGCGAAGCAGAAGCCGATTTCAGCAGCTATAAAACCTTCGGCTGGCACGCCGCGACGGGTAACGATGGTGGCGGCAAGCCAGCGTCGATTGTCGACGGCTATGTCCGTACGGCCATCACCAACGAGTTGAAGGGCAAGGGCTACGTCGAAGCTCCTGCGGGCACCGCGCCGGATCTCACCATCGCCTACGAGGGTGCGAGTGCAGAGAAGCTCAAGAACAACCCGTTCCGGATCGGGATCGGTGTCGGCAGTTACGGCAGCAGCGGCGGCGGTTCGGTCGGCGTCGGCAGCCCCAGCGTCAAGAGCGTCAAGGAAGGCTCGCTGGTCGTTCACGTCATCGACCCGACGCGCGAGACTGAGGTCTGGCGCGGAAGCATCGAACGCGAGCTGACCAAGGACGGCGTGCAGTCGGCCGTCGTGCAGGGCGCGGTGTCCGAACTGATGCGCGACTTTCCGGCTCGCGGCGCCAAACCCTGAATGGATTCGCTCGCGGCCGAACGGTACATCCGGGCCCATGTTCGCGAAACGCCCCTGCAGCCATCGCGCGCGCTCAGTGAAGCGACGAACGCCAGCGTCTACCTGAAGCTCGAGAACCGCCAGGAGACCGGCGCATTCAAGCTTCGCGGTGCGGCCAACAAACTGTTGTCGCTGCCGCGCGAGGCGACTGCGCGCGGCGTCGTCGCAGCCTCTACCGGCAATCACGCGCTCGCGGTTGCCACGATGGGCCGGAAGCTCGGCATCCCTGTCGAGATCTTCGTGTCCGGGCAGATTCATCCATACAAGCGGAAGAAGATCGAGGCCTTGCAGGCGCGCGTGAATGCCGTCGAGGGCGACGCCCTTTTCGCGGAGCTGGAGGCGCGCCGCGAGGCCGAGCGTTCCGGCCGCCCCTATGTCTCGCCCTACAACGACCCGGACGTCATCGCGGGGCAGGGCACGGTTGCCGTGGAGATACTGCGGCAACTCGGCGAGCAGTCGGCGGGACGACTGGATGCCATCTTCGTCGCGGTCGGCGGCGGCGGGCTGATCGGCGGCATCGGCGCGCACCTGAAACGCGTGTCGCCGCAGACCGAGGTCGTGGGCTGCTGGCCTGAGAATTCACCGGTACTCCATGAATGCCTGCGTGCCGGCGCGATTATTGACGTGTCCGAGCAGCCGACCTGGTCCACCAGCACGGCCGGTGGTGTCGAGCCGGGCGCGGTCACACTCGACCTCTGCAAGCGCGTGATCGATCGCAAGATACTGGTCACGGAGGCAGAGATCCTCGGCGCGGCGCGCCGGCTGCACCGCGACGATGGCGAGCTCGTCGAAGGCGCCGCAGCGGTCCCGGTCGCGGCCCTCCTCAAGTCGGCCGGGGATTACGCAGGCAAGACTGTGGCAATCCTGGTCTGCGGCGCCAATGTCGAGCCGGAATTCGAAGCGAAGATCAGGGAGGATTGACCGATGCTGCGCCTGCTGTCTGCCTTGACGCTGATCGCACTCGTCGCCTGTGGCAGCGATCCGTCGAGTACGGAAGAGTCACCCCGGCAGTACCTCTACCTGTGGACCGCGGCGGATGGCGGGACGCAGCCGGATTTCCTCGCGGTCCTCGACGTCACCGAGAGCGACGATCGTTATGGCCGCCTGGTCACGACTTTGCCTGTTCCGGGGCGCGGCAACGGCAACCACCACACCGAGCACGAAATGCCGGCGGATGGCCAGCTCTTCGCCAACGGATTCGAGAGCGGGCAGACTTTCGTCTTCGACCTTCGCGAGCCGGAGAATCCGCGCATCGCCGCGCAGTTCGGTGACGTCGAAGGCTATTCGCACCCGCATACGTTCGTGCGCCTGCCGAATGGCAACGTGCTGGCGACTTTCCAGATGCGACACGAGCATGACGGCGGCGGCATGCGCACCGGTGGCCTCGTGGAGATGACGCCGGCGGCGACGGCCGTGCGCTCCCGTTCAGCGGACTTCGCAGGCGCGGACCCGTCGATGCGCGTCTACAGCGCTGCCATCGTTCCCGCGTTCGGCCGCATCGTGACGACGACGACCGACATGCACGCCGACGCGCCGGCCTCGCGCAACATCCAGGTCTGGAGTCTCGAGGATCTCGCCCTGCGACACACGTTTACGCTGCCGGACGGCCCGGTGGGCAACGAGGGCCTGCTCACGGCGGAGCCGAGGCTATTGAAGGACGGCAAGACCGTGCTGGTATCCACGTTCCGTTGCGGCTTGTACCTGCTGGAAGGCCTGGACGGTGAGGCGCCTTCCGGGCGGCTGGTCGCCTCCTTCCCGCAGAAGGAAGGAACGTACTGCGCGATCCCCGTGATTGCCGGCGACTATTACCTGGTCACCGTCCCCGCGTGGAACGCGGTGGTCAGCCTCGACATCAGCGACCCCGCGGCGCCGCGTGAAGTCAGTCGCGTCACGCTGCAGCCCGACGATGTGCCGCATTGGATCGCGATCTCGCCGGACCGGCGCCGCATTGTGATCACCGGCTATGAAGGCATGCAGCACCAGGTCTTCATCGCGCGCTTCGATTCGTCGACCGGCCAGCTTGCGCTCGACGAGCGGTTCCGGGAGGAGGGCGCCACCGAGGCAGGATTCCGGATGGACAACAAGACCTGGCCGCACGGCGGCGATGCGAAGGGCATTCCGCACGGCGCGGTGTTCAGCCTGCCTTAGCGGCCGATCCCGCGAGCTTCGGCTTCCAGAGGAGCCAGCCGATCAGCAGCAGGTTCGCGATGCCGAGCGGCGCCAGCATCGGGAACACGACCCAGCCGCCGTAAACGGGTTTCGCCACCGCGATCATCTGCGAGATCGCGGCAAGCAAGCCAAAGCCCGCGAGCCAGCGGGGAACGAGATGCAGGCGGAACAGCGATACGTACATCGCGAGCAGCATGCCGCCGCTGGCCAGGAGCTGGATGAGGTGCGCCCAGTTGCGCTGAGCGCCGACGACGCCGCGCAGCGCCTGATAAAGGGCCTCGTCCGGCGCGCCGGCCGCGACGTACGCCTGGCTCAGGGAGAGCATGGACAGCATCGCGGTGATTTCGAAGCCGGATAGCGCGATGCCAGCCGCTCCCAGGATCGCGAGTCCGAGCGCAAGCCGCTCGCTCGACGGCCTGAGGACCGGCCAGAGTACGACCGCGATCCCGGCCGAGAGCACAGCGAGCGCGAATGACAGCAGGGCCGCCGTCGCCAGTGCCGTTGCGTGAGGCGCGGCATTCAGCAGGAATCCGCCTTCACCGCCGAAGATCCTTCCGACCAGCGCAAAGCTCGCGATCGGCGCGACGACGAGTTGCGCCAGCAGCAGGATCGCCAGCCAGCGTGAAGCAAAACCCAGTTCGTTCATGGATGTCTCCTCACTGATTGCCAGTCTGGCAAGTCGGTGAGGCAGTGGGAAGAAGACTGCGATGGAGCGCGGCGGGCGCGGACGAACGGCGAATATGAAGGGGTCAGACCCCTCCATATTCGTAAAGGGGTCTGACCCCTTCGTTACATCTGCCTGAACAGGTGCAGGTAGTTCCGGCTGACCGGCAGGACCTCGGGCCGGCCCTTGAGATGGATGTCCGCGGTCTCGTTGTCGCCGCGGCGCACGTGGTCGATCGCGCGCAGGTTGACGACCGTCGAGCGGTGAACCTGCGCAAACTGCACCGGGTCGAGTCGGGCGGCGAGCTCACGCAGCGGCGTGCGCACCAGTGCCTCGGCCGGCTTGCCGTCATCGCCCTGCCAGGCGATCAGCGTGTACTTGCTGTCCGAGCGCAGGTAGACGATGTCGTCGGTGGAAATGAGGCGCAGTGTCTGGCCGACCTGCGCGCGGATCCAGCGCAGCGGCTCGGTGCCCGAGGAAGTTTGAAGCCTCGCGAGCTGTTCCATCAGCTGCTGGAGCAGCGATTCCGAATTCGTCGCCGGAAGTTCCCCGCGCAAGCGATCCTTCAGCCGCAGCACGGTCTCCGCGAGCCGCTCCAGTTCAACCGGTTTCACGAGGTAGTCCAGCACACCCTGCGCGAAGGCCTGCACCGCGTAGTGGTCGAAGGCCGTGACGAAGACGAGGTGCGCGCGGCGCCCGATCTGGCGCGCGGCCTCGACACCCGACACGCCTGGCATCTGAACATCCAGGAAGCAGATGTCCGGCCGCTTCGCCTCGAACAACTGCAGTGCCTCACGGCCGTTCCGCGCCTCGGCGACGACCTCGAGTTCCGGCCAGGCCAGCGCGAGCTGACGCCCGAGCGCCTCGCGCAGCAGCGGCTCGTCGTCCGCAATCAGCGCGGTGGGCCGGGCGGCCGTCACGACGTCGCCTCGCGTGCGGGGAACTCGAGTTCTGCGACCACGCCGCGCGGCTCGCGCGCGCGGATCCGGAGCGACGCGGCCTCGCCGAACACGAGCGCGAGACGCTCGCGCAGCGCCGCGAGGCCCGTGCCGAGGCCGCGGTCCGAGGTCGTCAGGCCGGCGCCCGAGTCCGCGACGCGGATCCAGCAGCGTCCCTCGGTCACGCGCACGTCGATCGTGATACTGCCGCCCTCCTCGGACGGGTCGATGCCGTGACGCACCGCGTTCTCCACGAGCGTCAGCAGCGTCATTGGCGGGCAGCGCAGGCCGCGCGCCGCATCGTCGACATTGAGTTCGAAGGCGAGTCGGTCCGGCAGGCGCATGCGCATCAGCTCGAGATAGGCACGGACGAGTACGATTTCCTGGCCGAGCGACGTGACGGGTTCGTTCAGGCGCGGAACCGCGGCGCGCAGGTACGCGACGAGACTCTTGAGCACGTCCGGCGCCTTGGGCGAGCCGGCCTCGACCAGCGCCTGGATGTTGGCGAGCGTATTGAAGAGGAAGTGGGGCGCGACCTGTGCCTGGAGCAGGTTCAGTCGTGCATCGAGCGCGAGCCGCGCCGTCTCGCTGCGCGCGAGGTCGAGTGCAAGCGCCTGTTCGCGCGCCAGCGCTTCCTTCTGCCGGACCAGGGCGCCCAGTGCGATCCAAGGTGACAGGAATACGCCGAGCCCGGTCAGCGCGGCGAAGCCCTCCATGCGATCCGGTACTTCCCAGAAAGGCGGGGCGCCGGCATCCGTGGAAAGCGTGTAGATCAAGAAGGTCACGATCGGCATGCTGACGGCGACCGCGATCACCTGGATCATCCACCTCGGCAGCCAGCGCGGCAGTCGCCGTGGGATCTGCTCGAAGAAGCCGAACACGAGCATCGCCGAGAAGCCGATCGCCACGACCCTGACGACCGCCGACCACCAACCGGAGTGCCAGTGGATCCCGATCAACGCGCCGATGGCGAAGGACAGTGACAGCGTGAAGATCACGCGCTGCCAGCCGAACGCCAGCGCGAGGCCGCGGGGCGGGGCGGACAGCAAAACGGTGGACATGCGGAAAGAATAGTCGAGCGCGCGGGCCCTGTCCCGCCTGCAGGGGGTGTCCAGCGACGAACGACGCCCGCGACCGACGGACGACGGTTTGCGGCGACGACGGTCGTGGCGTACGGGCGGGCCATCGCGCAGAATCGCCACCGTCGAACACGGAGACTGTTTCATGGCAATGCGGCGACGTCCGATCCTTTGGTCAGTTCTTGCCGTCTTCGCAATCGCCATCGGGGCGCTCGGTTACATGCTGAGCCACGAATCCGACTGCCGGCCGGCTGCGGCACTCGCGCCGGGTGCCGCCACCATGAAGGCCGTCGTGCGACGCTGTTACGGCTCGCCCGACGTGCTTGCTGTCGAGGACGTCGAGGTGCCCGTGCTCGCCGACGACCAGCTGCTGGTCAAGGTCCGCGCCGCAGGCCTCAATCCGCTTGACTGGCACTTCGTGCGTGGCGAGCCCTACCTCATGAGGATGGACTTCGGTTTCGGCGCGCCGAAGAATCCTCGCATCGGAATGGACTTCGCGGGCACGGTCGAGGCGGTCGGAAAAAACGTCACAAAGTTCAAACCGGGTGATGAAGTTTTTGGCGGCAGGATCGGAGCACTCGCCGAGTACATTACGATCACGGAGGACGGAAACCTGGCCGTGAAGCCCGCAGGCGTCAGCTTCGAACAGGCAGCGGCCGTCAATGTCGCCGGCCTTACGGCGTTACAGACGCTGCGCGACCGCGCGGGAGTGAAACCCGGGCAGAGAGTCCTGATCAACGGTGCCTCCGGAGGGGTCGGCACCTTCGCCGTACAGATCGCAAAGTCGCTGGGCGCCGAGGTCACGGGCGTGTGCAGCACGCGCAATGTCGAGCTCGTCCGTTCACTTGGCGCCGATCACGTCATCGACTACACCCAGCAGGACTTCACGCAGGGCGGGACGCAGTACGACGTCGTGATGGACAACGTCGTGAACCGCGGCATCCTCGAGGTGCGGCGCGTCCTCACGCCCACCGGCAAGCTGATCCTGATTGGCGGCGGTGGTATCGACGCGAGTCCGTGGTACGGAGCCTTCAAGGCGCCGATCAAGGCGCTCGTGGTGTCCTGGTTCGTGGACCAGGACATGGAGATGTTCATTTCCCACTACAGCGGTGAGGACCTCACCGCGATCGCGGGGCTGATGGAGACGGGCACGGTCATACCTGTGCTCGACCGGACCTACCCGCTCGCCGAGATTGCCGACGCCATGCGCTACCTCGAGGCGGGGCGCGCGCGCGGCAAAGTGGTCGTCACGATGGAGCCCGGCGCGCCATAGCCCACGCCGCGGATGCGGCAGTCACGCGTTTCGGGTCTAATGCGCCTCTCTAGGAGAGGCTCATGACGTCACTGAACCGACGCAATTTCCTCGGCCTGACCGCCGCAGGCGCCGCAATGGCCGCGGGACTGCAGGTTCGTCCCGCCGGCGCGGAGTCCGCCGTTTCAGCGACGTTCGCCGGCGCGCCGCCAATCACGCCTGCCGACATCTCCCGTACCTGGGTGCACGGGAATCCGACGAAGCGCCAGCGCGAAGTCTGGGACACGGTCAAGCGCGGCCAGGAGATCGTCCTGGAGACCGCGAAGATCGGCGCGCCGGTCGGCGACATGGACATCGCCGTGCGAAATCATTACGAGGGCCTCGGATGGGCGACGAACTACGGCCTGCCCGGGACCTCGCACCGCGCCGGCCACGGAATCGGCATGGATGGTCACGAGCCGCCCAACCTCATGCGTGCCGATCGCACGCCGCTCGCGGCCGGCATGTGCTTCTCCAACGAACCCGGTATCTACATCCCCGGCGAGTTCGGCGTACGCATGGAGGATTGCTGGCACATGACGGAGCAGGGGCCGAGACTGTTCACGCCGCTCGCGAGGTCCATCGACGAGCCGATTTGACCGTGTACGAAATAGTTCCCCAACTCGCGTCGCAAGTTGGCTATTAACCGCAGGTCGCGCGGCCGTCGTATTGCCCCTTAGTATGTCGCGATGAAATCGAGACTCGCTGTGGTCGCGCTCATCGCGGGGCTTTCCTGGATTGCATCGGCCGGTTCTGCTTCGCTTCCGCCCGGCTGGCGACTCGACGGCCACGAGCTCGTCTGGACCAGCGACGCACCGCTGCGCATGGGCGGCGCGCGCTACGAGTTCCGGTCCGGCGAGCGCCTGCTCGGCTACCCGGTCCAGGATGCAAACCGCCTGAGGCTGCGTGCCCCGACTTCGGATCCGCTGGCCGATCTCTCGGTGTGGGCGGCCGGCCGGCGTATCGACGGGATGGTGGCCGCGTTTCGCAGCGCAGGAGAGGTAACGCCGCCTGCGGAGCCCGCACTTGCGATTTCGACCGTGGATCCGGCGGCTCCAGGGCGGTATGCCACACGTCGCCTGCGCTACGCGCTGCCCGATCTCTCGGTGCCGGAGCTTCCCGAGCCGGTTGAGGTCCTCGCGGAAGTGACGACTCCGGTAGGGGACACGGGACCCTTGCCGCTCGTGCTCATCCTGCATGGGCGCCACAGCACCTGCTATCGCGGCGGGCCGGATGGCGAGGTCTCCGGCGATTGGCCTTGTCCCCAGGGCTGGCGTGCGGTACCGAGCCATAAAGGCTATCGCTACATCGCCGATGTGCTCGCTTCGCAGGGCCACCTGGTGGTCTCGATCTCGGCGAACGGCATCAACGGGCAGGACGGCCTGTTTCTCGACGGCGGTGCATTTGCACGTTCGCAGCTCGTCCGTCACCACCTGGCGCAATGGGCAGAGTGGTCCGGACACGGTGGCGATCCCTGGGGCGGCCGTTTCCGCGGTCGCGTGAATCTCGAACAGGTCGTGCTCGTCGGCCACAGCCGCGGCGGCGAGGGCGTGGAGCGCACGGCGATCGATTCCTGGCCGGAAGATCCCTGGCGGATCCAGGGACTCATGCTGGTCGGACCGACGGCCTTCGGCCGGCAGGTCGCCGCGGGCATCCACACGGCGGTCATCCTGCCGTTCTGCGACGGCGACGTCTCCGACCTCCAGGGCCAGCAGTACGTGGACGTCGGGCGCGACCTCACGCGCGACCCTGCGCTACGTTCTTCCGTGATGGCGATGGGCACGAACCACAACTACTACAACACCGAGTGGACCCCGGGACTCTCGAAGTCGCCCGCCTGGGACGACTGGTTCGACGCCGGCGACACGCAGTGCGGCGAGAACCGGACGCAAAGGCTTTCGCCCGCGGAGCAACAGGCGGTCGGGCTCGCCTACACCGCCGCACTCGTCGATCTGGCGCTGCGCGAAAGGCCGCGCGCACTGGCCCTGCTGGACGGAACGCGCATCAAGCCGCGCTCGATCGGCCGCGCGAATACATTCGTCCATGCGCTCGGCGGCAACAAGCGATTGCTGTATGCAGCGGGTCGCGGCGGGCAAGTACATGCGACGGGACTCTCGGCGAGCGTTTGCCGCGGCTACTTCGTCGCGGGTCCCTTCGATCTGCGCCCGGGCTGCACCCCGGAACATTACTTCGAGCTGATTCCGCACTGGTCGTCGATGGCCTTCGCCGAGACGGCCCCGGCGCCGCGTGCGCTCAAGGTCGAGTGGCGGCGCGCGGGCGGGGTCGTCAGCCTCCCGTTCGAGGCGGGTTCGGCGGGCGCCGACTCGCTCGACTTCCGGATCGCCGGCGAGCCCGGTGCGCCGCCCGTCGAGCTCGACGTGCACCTGCGGCTTGCGGACGGCAGGCGATTGCCGCTCGGCGGGCGGCCGCTGGTGCTGCGTTCGTACCATGGACCGAGCCCGCTCGGTAAGGTCGTCGCTCGCCAGCTGCGCGCGGACCTGCGGGCCGCGGGCATCGCATTGCGCGATCTCGCTGCCGTCGAGCTCCGTCCGCGCACGCCGCGTGGCCGGTTCTGGCTGCTCGACATCTCGGCACGCGGACAGCAACTCGCCGCCAGCGATCCAATCGACCTGCCACGAATCAGCGTCGGCGAACTCGTCGTGGCCGAGGGCGATTCGGGCGAATTCACGGTGGACCTGCCGATCACAATCGAGGGCACGGTCACGAAGCGTGCGCGACTCTGGGTCCAGTTCACGGATTACGCGGACATGGTGCAGCCGACGCGCGGCTTCCCGCTCGTGCTCGAGCCGGGGGCGACTTCGGCGTCCGTGCCGTACGCCTTCACGGCCGATGACATCTACGACCCGTACCCGCAGCTCATCCAGGTGACCCTGCTCGCGCAGAAGAACGCGGTGACCGGCGATTTCGACGGCACGTTGCTGGTCGAGGAAGACGATCCGCCGCCGGTACTCACCGTGGAATCCAGCCAGATCACGGCTACCGAGGGTGATTCGCTTATCTGGAAATTCCGTCTGTCCGAACCGCTCGCCGGCGGCGCGTTCTGGTCGATCCAGTTCCTGCCGGCCGCAGGGCGATTCCCGGAACTCGACACGGACGATGTGGCGGCCTCGTTCCTGGAGAACTACGGCATCGTCCCGCCCGTGCCGGCGGTGCCGCTCTCGGAGCTCGGTCTTTTCCTCGGCATCGAGTTCGCGCCAGGCGCGACGGAAATCTCGGTCTCGATCCCGACCGCCAGCGACGGCCTCGCTGAGTCGACCGAAGGCATCGTGTTGCTGCTAGAAGGCTTCGGCGACCCGATCGTGCCAGTGCCGATCGAGTTGACCGGAGTCGTGCCGGGCGGCTAGCGGCCCGTCTCGACCAGGCCGCTCGCCTCGCGCAGGATCGCGGCCGCGCGATCGAAGGCTGCCACGATCTCCTGCTCATGCGCCGCGATCGCAGCACGATCGTTGCGATCGAGATCGTCCCAGATCCGCGGCAGATAGGCGCTGCGGTAACTCGGCTGCGGCGCCACCAGCAGGTGGCGGATGAACGGCCGGCCGCGCTGACCGGTCGGCTCGACCAGCGCGCGCTCAACGGCCATCAGCTTCTCGTTTACCGCGCGCGCCGCTTCCGGCGTGAGCGACTCGTACGTCAGCCGGCGCTCGAAGTCAGTCGCCGCTGCTTCCCAGCGCGCGGCGGCCGCGCGCGCGGCCTTGAGCTCGAGCGGCTGCCCGCTGCCCGCGTGCTTCTCCGCCGCTTCGATGTAGCCGATCGTCGCCCGTGCGTAGTCCGAGTAGCGCATCGGCAGGACCTGCGTGTCCGCCAGCCGCCAGGCCAGCACGCTCCAGAGCTGAGCGAGGCCCGTCCCGACCTTGAAACCTGGGTCGACGACCGTGCTCTGGCGGAAGTAGTTGTCGTACATCGAGTGGTAGACGCCGTACGGGCCGTCGAAGTACATGTCGATGCAGGAGACCCCGAGATACTCCTGGAACGCCGTGTAGTCCGTCGCGCCGACGATGGTCGCGACCTGCGGCACGTTGTCGTCCGATCTCGAGGCCCAGACTTCGTGCAACGGCCGGTCCGAGAGCGGGTGGTTCACCGCCTTGGTCACGTCGCGCAGGAAAGCCGCGAGCGCCGGCGTCGCGCCGCCAACGAAGTCGCTGCCCTGGACGCCCGTGTCGACGTTTATGTAGGTCACCGCGTTCTTGCGCAGGTCTTCCGCGTTGTCGATCGCCCATTGCGTCGAGCCGCCAAGAAGCGCTTCCTCGCCGTCCCAGACCGCGAAGACGATCGTCCGCTGCGGCCGGTGACCTTTCTTAACGGCCTCGCCCAGTGCGCGTGCGACTTCGAGGATCGCCGCCGTACCGCTCGAGGGATCCACCGCGCCGTAGATCCAGGCATCGTGGTGATTGCCCAGGATCACGAGCTTCTCGGGTTCCTCGCTGCCGCGGATCACGCCGATGACGCTGCGCATCGGCTCGACGCGCTCCTCGTTCGCGACGTCCATCTCGAGCGTCACCGGGCCGGGCCCGATCCGGTAAGTGACCGGCATCCCGCCCTGCCAGTCGTCCGGTGCGACCGGCCCGCCCATGTGCTTCAGGATGGCGACGGCATTGCGCTCATTGAGCGGCATCGAGGGGATGCGCGGCAACTGCTTGTCGCGCACCGGACCTTCCGCCCAGCGGCCGTCCGGCTGTCGTTGCCAGTGGAACGTGAACGGCTCGCCTTGGCCGAGCCAGTCATAGAGGATCGCCCCCCACTGGATATGCGAATCCGGGCCCCAGGGACCGTCCGGGTACACCGTGCCAAGGCGAGAGCCGTCTTCGGCGGGATCGGAGTAGATGATCGTGCCCGCGGCGCCGCGCCGCTCGGCCTCGTAAACCTTGTAGCCGCGGTACGAATAGGGGTTCGAGTACCGCATCAGCACGATCTTGCCCTTGAGGTCGACGCCCATCCTGTCGAGCAGCTGGAAGTCCTCGGGGCTGCCGCCGTTTGCATACACGACCTCGGCGCGCACTTTCCCCGATGGCGCATACCCGTGGTACGCGACCTGCGTCGGGTCGTCGTACAGTTTCGAGTCCTTGTCGGCCGGGTGGGGATCTTCGGCGAGGTTGAATTGCTGCTCGACCGGCAGTTTGATCGCGAGCGACGCGGACTTCGGAAAGCTGAGCAACGCCGGAAACTCGTGGTAGCTCACCTCATCCAGGCCGTATTCGCGGAACCGGTCGCGCACATACTCGGCGACTGCGTAGTTTCCCGGCGTGCCCGAGAGATGCGGCTCTTCGGTCAGGAGAAGAAGGTGCTTCCCGTAGGACTCTCCATTCGGCACAGCGGTGAGAATTCGCTCGACCTCATCGGCAGCCGCGTGCGCCAGGGCAGCGAGGCACAAGAAGACGGCAATGACTATACGATGCGTGTGGTTCATGAACAGGATTCTATCAGTGGCGACGGGAACGCCGACCTGGATTTCCGGTCAGAGGAATCCATGAATCGCAATCGCAGGGTCCTGCTCGCGCCATGGGTAATGCTCGCTGCGCTCACGCCATTATCCGCGCTGGCGGACGACGCAGCCCGCATCAGCCGCCTGGAAACCGAGATCCAGCAGCTGCGCACGCTGGTCGATGAGCAGACGCGGCGCATCAAGCGACTCGAGGACGAACTGGTTCGCCGCTCGAGCGCATCCGCGCCGCAGCCGAGTCCCCGGCCGCGCGCCGGGGCAATGCGACCCGATGCGCCCGAGTCCGGCGTGCGCCAGCCCTGGCATGCAGCGGCGGCCTGGGACCGCGTGGCCGTGGGCATGACCGCGGAGCAGGTCGTGGGAATCCTCGGCGCGCCGTCGGCCGACGAATCCGTCGGGTCCTTGAGGACGCTGTTCTACCGCGGCGCCTCGCCCGGCGGACCGCCGGTCAGCGGGCATGTGAATTTCAAGGACAACCGCCTCGTCGCAGTCGTCAAGCCCGTTTTCTAGTTCGGCGCGGCGTTCCTCGAGTCCCGGCAGCGCACATGCCTGCAGCGGCTGCGATTCCGCACCGGCTGCCGTAACCAGGCCGACCAGCATCGACAACACGAGCCATCGCTGCATCGGCGTGCACCCCCGCAAAAGCCGCTAGACTTCGCACATGAAAATGTTCTTCGCGATGTTAGCAATGACGGCGCTGTCCGCAACCGCCGCTGCCAAAGACCCCCATTCCCACGCCGAGCCGGGCAAGTTCCTGGTCCGGCACGTCGATCTCGACCTGCGCGCCGACTTTGACGCCCGTCGGCTCGAAGGCACGGCCGAGCTGACAGTCGAGCAGGTGGACCCGGAGGCCAACGCACTCGTCCTCGACACGAACGGTCTCGAGATCCGCACCGTGCACCTCATCGAAATGAGCGGACGCGCCCGCGTGCTCGCCTTCAAGCTCGGCGAGCCGGACCCGATACTCGGGAGCCCGCTCACGATCGAGTTTCCGCACTGCTGCGCGGCGACGGCCGAGATGCGAATCCGCATCGACTACCGCACCTCGAATGAGGCGGCTGCGCTGCAGTGGCTCGAACCCGCGCAGACCTCGGGCATGCATCCGTTCATTTACACCCAGGGCCAGGCGATCCTCGCGCGGAGCTGGATCCCGATCCAGGACAGCCCGGGTATCCGGATGAGCTATACCGCGCGCATCAAGGCGCCGCCCGCGCTCGCCGCCGTCATGAGCGCAGCGCGTGTGGAAGATCCCTCGGCCGCGCCCGGCGAGCACCGGTTCGAAATGAAACAGCCGATTCCTGCCTACCTCATCGCGCTCGCGATCGGCGACCTCGCATTCCAGCCGCTCGGTGACCGCGTTGGCGTCTGGGCCGAGCCTTCGCGTCTCGCCGCGGCCGCCTACGAACTCGCGGACCTGCAGCGCATGCTGGAGACTGGAGAGCGGATGGCCGGGCCCTACCGCTGGGACCGCTACGACGTGCTGATCATGCCGCGCGCTTTCGCCTATGGCGGCATGGAGAACCCGCGCATCTCCTTTGTCTCGCCGTCCATCATCGCGGGCGACCGCAGCCTTGTATCCACCGTGGTACACGAACTCGCCCATTCCTGGTCCGGAAACCTCGTCACCAACGCGACCTGGGACGACTTCTGGCTCAACGAGGGCTTCACGAGTTACCTCGAGCGCCGCCTGGTCGAGACGCTCTATGGCGTTCGTCGCGCAGAGATGGAAGACGCCATCGCCTACGAAGGCCTCGTGGAGACCATCGCCGACCTGGAGGCCGCCGGACTCGGAAAGGACACTGACCTCAAGCTGAACCTCGCCGGCCGCGACCCGAACGAGGGGACCTCGGACGTCGCCTACGACAAGGGTGCCCGATTTCTCCGTTTCCTTGAGGGTCGTTTCGGCCGGCTCGCGTTCGATGCCTTCCTGCGCGAATACTTCGACGCGCATGCCTTCCGGAGCATGACGACGGAAGCGTTCCGCGCCGAGCTGCTCGCGCGGCTGGAGAAACCGGGCGCGCCGCGCATTTCGGTCGAGGAAATCGACGCCTGGATCTACGGCCCGGGCCTGCCGCCAACCTTGACCGCCGTGCCGCAGGGCGTGTTCGAGCCTGTTGATCGTGCGGCGGCCGACTGGCGCGCCGGGAAGATCGCGACGGCCGAGCTGCCCGTGAAGGACTGGGTACCGCAGGAGTGGGTGCGCTTTCTCGACCAGCAACCCGCGGATCTCTCCGACCAGAAGCTCGGCCAGTTGCGTTCGACTTTCCGCCTCGGTGCCGATGGCAATGCCGAGATCGCGCTCAGCTGGCTGCAGCTCGTGATACGCACGGGGTTTGAACCGGCTTATCCGGACATCGAGCAGTTTCTGTTGGGCACCGGTCGCTGGCGGCTGGTCGAGACGCTGTTCCGCGAACTCGCGCGGACCGAGGCCGGGCTGACTCTCGGCCGCCAGATCTACGCGAAGGCGAAGCCGGGCTATCACGCGAGCATTCGCGGCGCAGTCGAACGCCTGATTTACCCAGGCACAGGCAGCACCGCGACTCAGTAGTTCGTGCCGTAGCCCGCGAGCTTCAGGACGACGACGAGCCAGGCGAGCGTCGCGAACGCGAGCACGAGGAGGAGGCTTCCGGTTTTCGCCGCCCAACGGCGTGCGGACCAGCTGCGGCGCGCGTCCCCAAGGGCCGCCGCCAGTCCGCCGACGCAGAAGATCGCGGTCGCGAGTTTCAGGACGACGAGCCACGCGTCGAATGCAGGCGAGAATGCGAATAGGTTGCCATTGAGCTGCGCGAATACGGCGATCCAGGAAGCTACCGCGGCGAGGGCGCCGGCTGCCGCAATGCGCGAGATGCGCCAAAGCCGGCCCGGTGCGCCGGCGTGGGCGGGCCACAGGCGATAGTGCCTGCGGAGCAGGGCGGTAGCCGGCCAGGCCAACAGCGCCACGAACAGGACGACGATGGCGCCCGCAAGCAAGGGCTTGAAGATCGCCGATGACTTCCACCAGGGCGCGGGAAGCATCACGAGGAACGGCGAAACCGAGTCGACGCTGAAGTACGCGATACGCCCTTTTACGACTCGCGCCGCGAGCCGCTCCTTGCCGCCCATCTGCTGCCACACGAAGGGCGCAGTTTCGCGCCACTTCATCGGCTCACCGTTGACGTCCAGCAAGTTCGGCACGAGCAGGCCGCCGTCGGCGTCGCGCGTGACTTTCAACTGGGACAGGAACCCGAGGGCACTGAAGAAATTCGAAGCCTGTCCGCGCGAGCTCATGTAGGTGCCCGCCATCAGACGGACATGCTCCGCGGCGGTCGCGGCGGGGACCTCAGCCTCGATGGCCATTTCGGGGAAGTACCGGTCGGCGAACTCGCTCATGAAGCTCGCGCGCACCGTGCCCGCGGCGCCGTCGCGGCCGGTGCTGTTCGCGACCAGGTATACGCCCACGCCTTCGTCCGGGTACAGGTTCAGGGAACTGTGGAAGTACTGCGAGTCGCCGTCGTGGCCGACGATGCGGCGGCCACCGTAGCCCTGCTCGAAGAATCCGAGCAGCATGCTGTTGAGCGGCGGCACGACAGGAAGTCGGGTCGAGAGCGTCCGTCGGGCCGTCTCCGCCGCGAGGATGCGCTGGCCTGCGAGCTCGCCGTCCTGCAGCCAGGCGATCATGAACTTCGCCATGTCGGCGAGCGTGGTCGTCGCGCCGCCGGCGGGAGAGACGCCGAACAGCTCGAAGGGGTACGCGGGCCCGGAGCCAAGCAGGTAGCCGCGCGACATCCGTGCGCGAAAATCCTCCGGCAGCACCTGGCGGGTCGTGGACGACGACATGCCGAGCGGCCCGAACACGTGGCGGTCCACGTAGTCGTCGTAGCGCTCGCCGCTTACCCGTTCGACTAGGTAGCCCGCGAGCGTCACGCCGTAGTTGCTGTAGGCGGGCACCTCGCCTGGCGGATAGATGCGCCCGGGAACCCAGGCCTTGAGGTACTCCTCCGGGGACGCGAGGCGCTCCGGCCGGTCGGTGACAAGTCGCTTGATCGCTTCCTCGAAACCGGGCGTGTGTGTCATGAGGTTGCGCAGCGTCACCGGTTTCCCATCGCGCGAGGGGATCCTGAAGTCGAGGTAATCGTTGACGTCGCGGTCGAGCTCGAGCCGGCCGGCCTCGACCTGCTGCATCACCGCCGTCCAGGTGAAGAGCTTGCCGACGGAGCCGGTGCGGAACATCGTGCGCGCAGGATCGACGCGCGTCCCGGCCGCGCGGTCGGCGAAACCGTAGCCGCGTGCGGTGAGCACCTCGCCGTCCTTGACGATGACCACCGCAGCGCCCGCGATGTCGCCCTGGGCGAGCGCATATGGCAGGAAGCCCTCGAGCCAGGCTTCGGCATCGGCATGGGTCAGCGCACGCGGCGACTCCGAGGAGCGGGCGGGCGTCGTACCGGTGAGCAGGGTGAGGAGCAGCACGGTAGCGGTGATGCGCAAGGGAAATTGCCTCTCGACCTACAGTGTAGGTTTACTGTAACCTACAGTGTAGGTATCCGGTCGTCAAGGAGCGCACGCCGTGATCAGCCCGCGCCTGTCCCGCGAGAACATCGTGGCCGTCGCCATCGAGATGGCGGACGAGGAAGGTCTCAGCGCCGTGACGCTGCGGGGCATCGCCGAGCGCCTTGCCGTCCACGTCACTTCGCTCTACAACCACGTGCCGACCAAGGACGCGGTGATCGACGAGATGGTGAAGGCCCTGCTCGCGGAGGCGCGGCTGCCGACCGGCAGGATCGCCTGGCAGGGCTGGGTGCGCGAGTTTGCCGCGGGCATGCGCGCGCTGGGACGCAAGCACCCGGGTGCCTTTGAGGCCTTTCATTACGGTCCGGCAAAGGGCGAGCGCGCGGCCGAGCCCTTCGAATCCGGATTCGCCGCGTTCCGGTCGGCGGGCTTCGATGCCGCATCCACTTACAGCGCGGTCAAGTCGACGGTCGTCTCCGTGCTGGGCCACGTGCTGGAGGACACGGTCCCGGACCGGAACCGGAAGGTGGCCCGGACGGAGATCGGGCAGCTCCCGATCGGGCGCTTTCCGAACGTCCACTCAATCAATCGCGTGGCGGGCAAGACCGACACCTTCGGCTACCTTGTCGAGACGCTCATCGCCGGCTTCGAAGCGACCCGCAAGGGCCGGAAACGGCGGAAAGCCGTTTCAGATTGACCGATTTGGTCGAACTGGCCGGACAGGCCTATAGTTGGCCTGCTGGGTACAACAAAGGGGAGAAGGGCATGAATTTTGTCTGGTTCATCATTGTCGGGCTCGTGGCGGGCTGGCTCGCGGGCGTCATCATGAAGGGCGGCGGCTTCGGCGTGATCGGCGACATCGTCGTCGGCATCGTCGGAGCGCTGATCGGCGGCTGGCTGTTCAGCACGATGGGCGTGTCGAGCGGCGGCGGGCTGCTCGGCGCGATCATCGTTGCACTGATCGGCGCGATCATCCTGATTTTCCTGTTGCGGCTCATCAAGCGCGCCTGACAGCACGGCAGGCGGCGCCGGCGACCGGCGGGAATGCCTTCCCGCCGGTTGTCGTAGAATTGCGTTCCCGATCGGCGTTTTCAGGAGCGCACATGAGCCGGTTCGTCGCGTGGACGATTCTCGTCTTGCAGCTAAGCGCCGCCGGCGCGGCGCGCGCGACCGAGCAGGCGCCGGCTGCGGCTGAGCTGAACGCGCTGCTCGAATATTTTCTCGAAGGCGCCTCGCGCAACGACGTCGCAGTCCACGACCGCTTCTGGGCGGAAGAGTTCATTTACACGCGCTCGATTGGCGTACGCACGGACAAGGCCGAGATCCTGGCCGACTTGAGAAAGGGCCCGGATCCCTCCGAGCCTCCGACGCAGTACTCGGCCGAGGATATCCGCATCCAGCAGTACGGCGACACGGCCGTCGTCGCGTTTCGCCTGGTCGGGAAAGTCGGGGGCGAGCAACCGGAAACACTCCAGTTCCTCAATACCGGGACGTTCCTCAGGCGCAAAGGCGAGTGGCGCGCCATCGCCTGGCAGGCGACGCGACAGGCAACGCCGGAGCGGCCCCAGGCGGCAGAGGGGGCGCCGGTCAACCTGACGCCGGGCGCCGTCGCGCGACCGGGACTTGGCGATGAAATCCGCGCGGCCGACGCAGCGTTCTTCAGGGCGTTCTTCGACACCTGCGACATCGAGGCAGTCCGCGGCGCGCTCACGGACGACTTCGAGATGTTCCATGACAAGGGCGGGCGCGTCGCGACCTCGGGCGCGGAGTTCGTGAAGTCCACGCAAGACAAGTGCAGGCGCCAGGCCGAGGGTTCCGATTTCCAGTCGACCCGCAGGCTGCTGCCGGAGACGATGAAGGTCTTCGCGATCAACAACTACGGCGCGATCTCGACCGGCACGCACGAGTTCTTCGCCGTCAAGGCGGGAGAACCCGATCGCCTGACCGAGACCGGTCAGTTCACAATCGTGTGGAAGGAAGAAGACGGCCGTTGGAAGCTTGCGCGGGCGCTCAGTTTCGATCACGTGCTGGCGCCTTGAGCTCGGAGTTCCGCGAGATGACCGAGACGCTCTATCGCGCCGTTTCAGCATCGCCCGGGGCGCGGGACTGGGCGGCCGGGCGGCGCATCTACCACCCCGAGGCGAGGCTGGTACTCACGGGTCTCAATCCCGACGGCAGCCCGTTTGCGACGGTGATGTCGCTCGACGCGTACATCGAGAACGTCGAGCAGCTGTTGCATGATGTCCGCTTCTCCGAGATCGAGATCGGGCACGAGGCGGCGGTGTTCGGAAACGTCGCCCGGCTCACGAGCGTGTACGAATTCACCTGGGACGCGCCGGAAAAACACCGCAAGGGCCGCGGCGTCAATTTCTTCACGCTTGTCCGCGAGAATGGGAACTGGCGGGTGATGAGCATCGTCTTGGACACGGAGCGGCCGGGCAACGTGCTGCCGCTCCAGACCCGGTAGCCCCAGGCCAGGATTGGCGGGATGAGGGGATGGACTGTCACCGTGGCGATGCTTTGCCTCGCCGCCGCACCAACGGCGGCTGAGGAAGCGCCGGCGCGCAAGTCCATTGCCGCCCATCGCACGTCAACACCGCCGGTGCTCGACGGCCGCCTTGATGACGCGGTCTGGATCGCAGCTTCCTTCGTCGAGGACCTCCACATTGTCGTGTCGGAGGAGTTCGCGGAGCCCGGCGAGCGCTCGCGCATCTACGTCGCATTCGACGACGAGAATCTCTACTTCGCAGCGCGCTACTTCGACTCGAAGCCGGACACGATCGTGGCCAAGGTACTGAGCAAGCGCGACGTCTCGTTCGGCGAGGACGGCTTCTCGGTGACCCTCGATCCCTTCGACCAGGCTCGTACCGGCTACATGTTCGACGTCAACCCGAACGGCATGCGCAGCGAGGCGATCTACACGGACAAGGATCAGCAGAACTGGGACTGGGAAGGCATCTGGCACGCCGCGGCGCAGATCGACGGCGAAGGCTGGACCGCCGAGATGGCAATCCCGCTCAAGACGCTGTCCTTCGATCCGGCGCGCGACGCCTGGGGCGTCAATTTCACGCGCTGGCACGGGACAGACAGCGAACAGTTTGGCTGGGTTTCGTTCAACCGTTCCCAGGACTTGTCTAGGACCGGGCTCATCACCGGACTCGCGGGCCTGGATCAGGGCCACGGACTCGACGTCGTTCCGGGCCTGCGCACGGGTGTCACGCGCGACCACGCTCTGGACGAAAATGACGACTTCCTGGAGCCGTCGCTCGACGTGTTCTGGAAGATCACACCGTCGATGACCGCGGCACTGACGCTGAACCCGGATTTCTCAGGCACGACCGCGGACACGCGGCAAATCAACCTGACGCGGTTCGACCTGTTCTTTCCAGAACAGCGCGCATTCTTCCTGCAGGACTCCGACATCTTCAAGTTCGCCAGGCTGGAGGGGCAGAGCGGCATCCCGTTCTTCTCGCGCCGCATCGGCCTCGACGACGAGGGTGAAACGCTAACGCTCGATGCCGGCGTCAAGCTGACGGGCCGCGCAGGACCGGTCAGCGTCGGCGTGCTGGGCGTCCGCCAGGACGCGGCGGTCGGACCCGACTCCGCGGATCTGTTCGTCGGTCGCATCGCCGTAAACGTGCTCGAGGAATCGAGCATTGGCGCCATCGTGACGAGCGGGAATCCGGATCAGACCGTGGACAATTCGCTCGTCGGCGTGGATTTCCGGTACCTCAATACCCGCATCGGCGATGACCGCATCATCGAGGCGACGGCCTGGTACCAGCAGACCGATACCGAGGGTATCGACGACGACGATGCCGGGTACGGGCTCACCTTGGCGATGCCCAACAGCGAAGGTTGGGAGGGCGAGATCGTCCACAAGGTGCTCCAGGAGAATTACTTCCCGGCACTCGGGTTCGCTGCCCGCACGGACTTCGAGGCGACTTTTGGCGGTTTTGGCTACACCTGGCGTCCCGAAAACAGCTGGATCCGGAGCGTGGAGACGGGGGTTGGCGCCGAGTTCGTCGAGCCGATCAACGGCAGCGACCGGAACCACGAGATCGAAGTCGAGTTCTTCAAGGTGGAGAACCAGTGGGCGGACCGGCTGGAGCTGAACCACAACTTCATCGAGGAGGAGTTCGCGGAGCCCTTCGAGATTTCGGACGGCATCGTGATCCAGGCGGGCACCTACAGCTTCGATCACTCCTGCCTGACGCTGTATACGGGCGAGCAACGGGTACTGGCGACCCAATCGACCATCTGCGAAGGCGGCTTCTACGACGGCAGCATCCTGGTATTCGAAACAAAGACGACCTGGCGGCCTAGCCGGCACCTCAAAGTGATCATCGGCGGCGAGTTCAACGACGTCGACCTGCCCGAGGGCGATTTCATCACGCGCCTCGCGACGCTGAACCTCGACGTCTCGTTCAATACCGCCTGGTCATGGGAGAACTTCATCCAGTACGACAACGTCTCGGAGACGGTCGGCGTGAACAGCATCCTGCGCTGGATTCCGCGGGCGGGGCAGGAGACTGTGCTCGCGGTCAACACGCTGCGGGAAGATTTCGACCGCGACGGACGCTTCCGGGCCCTGGCCTCGGACCTGACGCTCAAGCTGAGCTATACGTTTCGCTACTGAGGCTCAGGCCAGGCCGCCGCCGTCGATCGGGATCGCGGCACCGTTGATCTGGCGCGCTTCATCCGAGGCGAGGAAGGCAACCACCGCCGCAACTTCTTCCGGCGTCGTGACCCGGCCGCTGCGTGAATCGGAGTTCGCCTCGCGAAGCGCCGTTTTCGCGTCGGCGCCGCGCGTCGCGCCGCTGCGGTACAGCATCGGCGTCTCGACGTCGCCGGGGCAGACCGCGTTGATGCGGATGCCTTCGTCTGCATGGTCGATCGCCATCGCGCGGGTCATCAGCACGAGGCCGCCCTTGCTGGCGCAATAGGCGACCGCGTTGGCGCCGCCCTTCAGTCCCCAGTCCGAGGCGATGTTGACGATGGCGCCCTTGCGCTTGCGGAGCGCCGGCAGCGCGGCGCGGCTGAGATAGAAGGGCATCGAGAGGTTGATCGCGATCGTGTCCTGCCAGGCGGCGTCCGTGGTCGACTCGGCGTCGGCGATCCCGTAGATGCCTGCGTTGTTGACCAGCAGGTCAAGTTCACCGAACGCCTGCACGCAGTCGGCGACCAGGCGATCCGCATCGGCTGACGTCGCGAGCGCGCCGACCCAGGGCCAGATCGACGGCGAGTCCGCCGCCAGTACCTGCGTGCGCGCCGCGTCGCGACCGGCCGCGAATACCCGCCAGCCAGCCTTCGCGAGCCGTCGTGCGATGGCCGTGCCGATGCCGGAGCTGGCGCCGGTGACCAGGGCGATGCGCTGCGTCATAGCGGCATTGTAGGGGCGCGCGCGCGGCGTGTGGCAAACTGACGGCCGAAGCAGGGGGTGGCGATGAACCGACTGTCCAGGCGTGCTTTCGTGACGGGCGGGAGCCTCGCCGCCGTTTCATTGACGTTGCGGATGCCAGCGGAGGCTGCGGCCCGCGACGTGTTTCAGCGGTCGCTCGTGATCGACGGACTGGGTGGACCTGGAAACTCGACGGGCGGGGACGGAGCGCCGCTCACCGACGCTTTCATCGAAGACATTCGCAACTCCGGCCTCACGGCCGTGCACGTGACGATCCTGCCGGTCGGCTCCACGCCGCCAGATGCGGCGTTCACGGAGGCGGTGCTGGGCATCGGGCGCTACGAGCGCGAGATCGACCGGTATCCGGACGCGCTTTGCCGCATCCGGACGGTCGCCGACATCGCTGCGGCGAAAGCCGGCGGCCGGACCGGGCTCATCTACGGATTCCAGGACGGCGTTGCCTTCGAGACGGACCTGCCACGCCTCGACGCACTGCACCGGCTCGGCATCCGCATCGTCCAGCCGACCTACAACCGCCGCAACCTCCTCGGCGACGGCTGTCTCGAGCCCGCGAACGCGGGCCTCAGTAAGGCAGGCGTCGAGGCCATTGCCCGGATGAACGAACTCGGCATCCTCGTCGATCTCAGCCACTGCGGACGCCAGACCGCGGCGGACGCGATCAAGGTCTCGAATCGGCCGGTCGCGTTCACGCACACGGGCAGCGCCGCCCAGAACGACCATCCGCGCAACCGCACGGACGCGGAACTGCGTGCCGTGGCGGAGAAAGGCGGGGTGTCAGGCGTGTTCTTCATGCCATTCCTGGCCGAAGGAAAGCAGCCGACGGCTGCCGACGTGATCCGCCATCTGGAGCATATGGTCCAGGTAGCCGGCGAAGATCACGTCTCGATCGGTACGGATGGCGGAATTTCCCCCGAGGTGCTGACGCCTGAGTTCAGGGAGCGTCACGCCGGGTTCGTGCGTCGGCGCCGTGAGGCCGGAATCTCCGCGCCGGGCGAGACGGACGAAGGTTTTCTGTTCGCGAATGAGCTCAACACGCCGCGCCGACTCGAGACGCTCGCCGATATGCTGTCGGCGCGCGGTCACTCCGACGCGCGCATCGAGAAGATCCTAGGCGCCAACCTGGTCCGCGTACTCTCGGAAACCTGGCAGGCCTGACCAAGAGGGGACAGTCCCCTATTGATAGCCGCGGGCCTGGAGCTCGAACAGGCGCGCGTACTGGCCGTTGGCCTGCACGAGATCCTCGTGGCTGCCGCGCTCGACGATGCGGCCGTCCTGCAGCACCACGATCTGGTCCGCCATGCGCACGGTCGAGAAGCGATGCGAAATCAGGATCGCGATCCGACCCTTGGTCAGCGCGCGGAAGTGCGCGAAAATCGTCGCCTCGGCCGCGGCATCCATGGCGGCTGTCGGCTCGTCGAGCACCAGGATGTCGGCCTCGGTGCGCATGAAGGCGCGCGACAGCGCAATCTTCTGCCACTCGCCGCCGGATAGGTCACGTCCCTGGTTGAACCACTTGCCGAGCGGCGTGTGGTACTTCTCCGGCAGTTCCTCGATGATCGGCGCCGCCATGCCTTTCTCGGCCGCCTCGCGCCAGCGCGCCTCGTCTTCCAGGTAACGCACGTCGCCGGTGCCGATGTTGTCGCCGACGCTGAGCTGGTAGCGCGCGAAGTCCTGGAAGATGACGCCGATCCGCCGGCGCAGTGCCTGCTCTTCCCATTCGCCGAGGTCGATGCCGTCGAGCGTGACCCGCCCCGAGGTCGGGCGATAGAGGCGGGTGAGCAGCTTGATGAGCGTGGTCTTGCCGGAGCCATTCTCGCCGACGAGCGCGAGCGAGGACCCCGGCCGGATGTGCAGGTTGACGCCCGTGATTACTGACGCCTCGGAGCCTGGGTAGGCGAAGCTCACGTTCTCGAAGCGGATGCCGTCCTCAGGCTTCGGGCCGCGGACTGCCGTGCCCTGGTGGCTGTCGACCGGCGTCTCGAGGTACTCGTACAAGGTCGCGAGGTATAGGTTGTCCTCGTACATGCCGCCGATGGCGGCAAGGCTTGCAGAGACCGCTGCCTGGCCCTGGCGGAAGAGCATCACGTACATCGTCATCTGGCCGAGCGTGATCCGCGCCGCGATCGTCGCGAGCGCGACCCAGGCGTAGGCGCCGTACAGTGTCGCCGTCGCGATGAGGCCCAGCCCGAAGCCCCAGGAATCGCGGCGTATCGTGAGGTCGCGATCCTCCCGGTAGAGCTTGCGGAAGATGTCGCGATAGCGCCGCAGGAACAGCGGCCCCACGCCGAACAGCTGGACTTCCTTCGCGTGGTCCTCGCGTGCGAGCACGGTCTCGAGATAGTGCTGCATGCGCGTTTCCGGCGAGCGCCAGAGAAAGAGCCGGAATGCTGCTCCGGAAAAGCGCGCCTCGGCGAGGAAGGAAGGAAGCCCGGCGAGGACCAGCACGGCGACGGCCCACGGGGAGAACTGGGCAAGCAGCGTGCCGTAGCTCACGAGCGAGACGCCGTTCTGAGCGAGGCCAAAGGTGCGCATGACCAGCGAGAGCGGCCGGCTCGAGGCCTCGCGGCGCGCACGCGTCAGCTTGTCGTAGAACTCCGAGTCCTCGAAGTGCGCGAGCTCGAGCGTGAGCGCCTTCTCGAGGATCATCGCATTGACGCGCTGGCCGAGTTGCGCGCGCAGCAGCGACTGACAAAACGATATGCCGCGCTGGGCGCCAGCGAGCGCGGCGATCAAGCCGCCCTCGGCCGCGACCAGCAGCAGCGCATGACGGGTCGCGGCATCGCGCTCGCCCGGGCCGGACTGGATGGCGGCAATGACCGCGTCCACGATCAGCGCGCCGACCCAGGCGACCGCTGCCGGAAGCATGCCGGCCGCGAGCGTCAGCAACCCGAGTGCTATGCTGAGTGACCGGTTGGTCGTCCAGACCAGCTCGAGCGCCTGGCGGCTGTAGCGGAAAACGCCGAAGAAACCGCGCGCCAGGTTAGGCCGCGCGGGCGACGGTGCTTTCCTCAATTGTCGAGGAGTGCTGATACTGCGCCCACGTCAGTCCGTGGCACCCGACCTCAGGCGTTCGATGTAGCGGTCGCGCAGTTCCGTCTGGCGCGAGCGCATCGAGACTGCGTTGCCGGCGATCCAGACCTGCTCGGCCACCGTCGTTACCTCGAGGGGGTCGCCGCTCCACAGCACGAGGTCGGCCGCCTGTCCCGTCTCGATGCGGCCGCGCGCGGCGCCGACGCCGAAGATTTCTGCCGGGGCCGAGGTGATCGCGGCGAGCGCCGCTTCCCAGGGGAGGCCGTGCGCGACGGCATTGCCGGCGAGCTGGCGGTTCTTCCGCAGGTGGAAGCTGTCCGTCTGCGAGAACGCGATCCGCACGCCGGCTTCGTTCAGGAGCTTCGCGTTGTCGAAGCGCGCGCCGAGCTTGTCGAAGTCGTTCGGCAGGTTCCCGAGAGGGTCGAGGACGACCGGCACGTCGGCCTCGGCGAGTTCACGCGCGACCACCCAGGCCTCGCTGCCGCCCACGATGACCGGTTTCATCCCGCGCGCTTTCGCAAAACGCACGACCTGGCGGATGTCGCTCGCGCGCTCGACGTTGAACACGACGCGACCTCCCGCAAGGTAAGCCTTCAGCGCGTTGCGTCCTTCGGGCAGGAGCAGGGCGGCGGTGCCGCTCGAGCCGAGCTCGCGCACCTCGCGGATCGCCTGGTCGAACAGCATGTACTGTGCCGCGCGGCTGCCGCCGGAGGCGTCATGCGCGGCACTGCCCCAGTTGACGAACAGTGTCTGGCTGCCGGGAAGGGCGGCGTCATAGCGGCCGTCGAGCGTGACCGCGGCGCCCTGGCCGATGATGACACTGTCCGCCGCGAGCGGCGCGATCGTGCCCCAGGTTACGCCCTCGACCCGCATCACTGTGAGCACGATCGAGCGGCTGTTGAAGGCGGGTGTCACGTCGAACTCGGGGCGCCACATGTGCTGCCAGGCGGGCGCGGTGAGCTTGAGTTCCGCGTCGTAGGTCGAGGGCTCCTGATTCACTTCCTCGAGCCCGATCTGTGTGATTCCGCCAAAGAGTCCCGGCGTCAGCGGCCGGCTGCCGGCCTCGACGATGGTTGCGCCTGCGGGGGCGGTGAGATTGCTGCCGATTGCCGCAATGCGCCCGCCCTGGACCAGGACGTCGGCGTTCTCGAGCGTGCCGGCGCCCGCCGCCGTGTGTACGCGCGCGCCCCGGATGAATACGTCCTGCGCTGCGGCGAGCGCGGGCGCGAGCAGCAGGGCGGCGGCGATGAGTGCGAACTTTTTCACAGCGAGAAATCCGAGCGGGGCTTCGCCGCGGGATGTGCGCGGTCGTAGAGCAGCACGCCGTCCACGAATACCTGGTCGGCAAGGGCGTAAACGGAGAACGGCGTGCCATTCCAGACGACAACGTCCGCCATCTTGCCGGCCTCGAGCGTGCCGGTCTGGTCGAGGACACCCAGCGACTTGGCGGGATTGGCGGTGATCCAGCGGATCGCCCGCTCGGGAGCGATCGATATGCCCGCGAGGTTGCCCCGCGTCATCGCCTTGGCCGCTTCCTGGTTGAGACGCTGGATGCCCTCCTCGGAGTCCGAGTGCACGATTGCGCAACCGCCTTCCGGCGCGTCGACGATGGCGATGTTCTCCTGGATGCCGTCGTAGGCCTCCATCTTGAAGCCCCACCAGTCCGCCCAGAGCGCGCCGCAGACGCCTTCTTTCGCGAGTCGGCCGGCCAGCTTGTAGGTCTCGACGCCATGGTGGAAGGCGGCGATCCTGAACCCGAACTCCTGCGCGACATCCAGCATCGTCGCCATTTCGTCGGCGCGATAGCAGTGGTTGTGGACCAGGATATTGCCCCGGATCACCTCGGCCAGTGTTTCGAGTTGCAGGTTGCGCTTCGGCGGTTGCGGGGCGACTGCTTCGTCGTCGCCTCCCGAGCTGTCCTTCTCGTACTGCGCAAGTTTGGCGTCGTATTCCTTCCAGTCCTCGATGTAATCCTGGGCGTCGGCGAAGGCCTGGCGATAGCCCGCGACGTTGCCCATGCGCGTGGAGGGGAACTTGCCGTCTCGGCCGTACACGCGCTTCGGGTTCTCGCCGCAGGCCATCTTGAGCCCGTGCGGCGCGCCCGGGAATTTCATCGCCTGGTAGGTCGTCGCAGGCACGTTCTTGACGGTGACGCCGCGCCCGCCGATGAGGTTCGCGGAGCCGGGCAGCATTTGCAGCGAGGTGATACCGCCCTGCAGCGCGGCTTCGAGACCCGGATCCTGCGGCCAGACGCTGTGCTCTGCCCAGACCTGAGCGGTGACCGGGTCGGTCGCTTCGTTGCCGTCGCTCGATGCGTCAGTGCCCGGGCTCGCGTACACGCCCATGTGCGAGTGCACGTCGATGAGGCCCGGCGTCACCCAGCGGCCACTGGCGTCGATCACCGTCGCACCCGCAGGCAACGAGAGCGACTGTCCAACCGCCGCAATGCGGCCGTCCACCAGCAGCACGTCGCCGCCGTCGATGCGGGTGCCGGTTCCGGTCAGGACTGTCGCGTTCCGGATCAGGGTCGGCGCGGAGGCGGGCGCCGCGTAGGTCGACGAAAACGGCTCGCGCCCGTCCGCTTTCTCCGTAGCCGCGGGCGCCGCGACAACTGGGCCGGCCGGTCGTTTCGGCTCCGCGGCGCAGGCCACGGTCATGGCAACCCCGGCCGCCAGCATCAGCAGTCTGGATGGGTTCACGGGCACATTCTATTCGCTGAGCGCCTGATGTACGAATGCGATCGAGATTGAGCCTTCCCCGACCGCTGCGGCGGGCATGTAGAATTGCCGAACCGCAACACCATGACCCCCGAACAGATCATCTTCGTCCTGATCGTACTCGTCACGCTGATCCTGTTCATCAGCGAGCGGATCCGCATGGACATTTCCGCGATGCTGACGCTGCTCGCGCTCGCCGCGACCGGCATCCTGACGCCCAAGGAGGCGCTCTCCGGGTTCGCGAGCGAGCCAGCCATCATCGTAGCCTCCGTATTCGTGATCTCGGCCGCGCTCACCCAGACTGGCATCACGGAGAGGATCGGGGCGGGCATCGCGCGCGCTGCCGGCGCGCGGGAGTGGCGCGCGATCCTGGTCGTCATGCCCGCGGTTGCCGCGCTCGCCGCCTTCTCGCATCACCTCATGATCACGGCGATGATGTTGCCCATCATGATGCGCCTCGCGCGGGTACAGAACCTGTCGCCGTCGCGCCTGCTGATGCCGATGTCGCTCGCCGCCTCCCTCGGCACGACGCTGACGATCTTCAGCGCGCCGGCCTTCCTGCTGATGAACCACCTGCTGCTGACCGGCGGGCAGGAGACGCTTGGCGTATTCGGCATCACGCCGATCGGCATCGCGCTGGTGCTCATGGCAATCGTCTACATGTTCCTCGCCCGCTGGTTACTGCCGAAGCGCAAGGCGAGGGCCGACGAGGCCGATTACCTGCGGCTCGACCGCTACTACACCGAACTTGTGATCGAGGAAGACTCGCGCTGGATCGGCAAGGCGATGGCGGAGTTCAACCGCTACTACGACACCCGCCTCGAAGTGGCCGAGTGGCTCCGGAACGGCGTGCCCCAGCACAACAAGGGCAAGGAGTCGTTGCTGGCCGCGGGCGACGTGCTGTTCGCGAGCGCGACGCCGGACGAGATCGCGACGGTCGAGGGCGATCCCGGGCTCTCTCTGCACGCCGTCAAGAAGTACGGCGGCACCGGCGGCAAGGCGGACGAGGGCACGCACCAGCTCGTGCAGGTGGTCGTCGCGCCCCATTCTCCATTCATCGGCGAGACCATCGGCAGCGTGGATTTCCGCAAGTCCTTCGACGTGCTGGTGGTCGGGCTCTGGCGTCGCCGCGAATGGATCCGCGACAAGATTTCCCAGGTCAAGATGCGTGAAGGGGACCTGCTCGTGCTGCGCGGCACGCCGGAGCGCTTCGCCGAGCTCTCCTCGCACCATGGATTCCTGATGATGGTGCCGTTCTCGGCGAACCCGCGCCGGCGCCAGTTCGCGACGCGTACACTGCTGATCGTCGCCGCCACTGTATTTGCTGCGGCGTCCGGCGTGTTTCCGCCGCAGATGGCCTTCCTCGGCGGCGCGGTCGCGCTGGTGCTGACCGGTTGCGTCGCGGTCGACCAGGCCTACCGCGAGATCGACGTGCGCATCTACGTGATGATCGCCGGCGTCATCCCGCTCGGCCTCGGCATGGAGAAGACCGGTACGGCCGCCTTTCTCGCCGACCAGCTTCAGATACTGACGGTCGCCTGGACACCGCTGGCCATCATGCTCGCGCTCTATTGGGCCGCGGCGCTGGTCACGCAGATCCTGTCCGACGCGGCGACCACCGTGCTGCTCGGCCCGATTGCGCTGGCGCTCGCGCTCGCGCTCGGCCTGCCGCCGCAGCCGTTTATCGTCTGCACGGCGCTCGGCGCGGTTACCGCATTCCTGACGCCCATCGGCCACCACGGCAACCTGCTGATACTCAACCCGGGCCAGTACACCTTCGGCGACTTCTTCCGGGTCGGCATTCCCCTCACGATCGGCATCAGTCTCGTGAGTGCCTGGCTCGCGCAGTGGCTCTGGCTGGGTGGGCCCTTGCTGCCGGCCTGGCTCGCTATATAGATGTGTGCCATGGCTCGCATAGCCATCATCGGTGCGGGAAACGTCGGCGGAGCGCTGTATCGCAGCCTGAAGGGCGACGTCGGCGATGACGCACTGATCGTCTGCGATACGCACGAAACCCTGCTCGCGAAGCTCGGCGCCAGGCATGCGCTCGGCGATGCGGACGCGGCGATTCGCCTCGCCAATGCCGTGATCATCGCCGTCAAGCCGCAGCAGTTCGCGGCGCTAGCGCGTTCCGTCACCGCGCCGTTCGAGGGCAAGCTGGTGGTCTCGGTCATGGCGGGCGTGACCCTGGCAGCAGTCTCGCAGGCATTCGGCGGCGCGGCCGTGGTCCGCTGCATGCCGAACCTCGGCGCGCAGGTCGGCCGGGGAGCAACCGCGTGGATCGCCGCGCAGGCCTGCAGGCCGGAGCAGGTCGGGATTGCGAAGCGAATCTTTCGCGCGGCTGGCATCGAGATCGAGGTCGGCGACGAGTCCCTGCTCGACGCCTTCACGGCGCTCGGCGGCACCGGGCCCGCCTATTTCTTCTACCTGGCCGAGTTGCTCGCAGAGAATGCCGTGGCGATGGGATTCGACGCCGGACAGAGCCGGCTTCTGGCCAGGGAGGTGCTCGCGGCCAGTGCGCGCCTGCTCGAGTCGGGCGACCGATCGGCCGCGGACTGGCGCCTGGCCGTCACGACGCCAGGGGGGACGACCGCGGCTGCGATGCAGGCATTCGGCGAGCACAAGTTCGCAGAGGCCTTCAGCGCCGGTATAGAGGCCGCGCGCAGGCGGTCGGTGGCCCTGAGTCAGGGCTGAGGGCCGGCGCGCAGGCCGCGGATGAAGGCGCCTGCGTCCTCGCCGCGCTCCAGCACCTCGACCAGCGCCGACCCGACGATGACGCCATCGACGTGCGGGGCGAGCTTCGCCACCTGGCCGTTATTGCGAATCCCGAATCCCGCGCAGACGGGGACCTTCGCGTTCGCCTTGAGCCGCGACAGGTAGGCGAGCGTCGACTCCGGCAACTCGGCATCCTTGCCGGTGATGCCGTTCATGGTCAGCGCATAGACGAAGCCTTCGCTTGCCGCGCACAGGCGTGCGGCGCGGGCCGGCGGCGTGGTCGGCGCCACGAACTGAACCAGCGCGAGGCCCTCGCGCGACAGCGCGCCTTTGAGCTCGTCGCTCTCCTCGAGCGGGAGATCCGGGACGATGAAGCCGCTGATCCCGGCGCGCTGCGCCGCGGCCGGCAGCGCGTCGAGGCCGAAGGCGAGCAGGGGATTGAGGTAGCTCATGAGCAGCAGTGGCGCCTCGATCGTGTCGCGCGAACCCGCGAGCGTTTCCAGAAGCCATCCGAGCGTCACTCCCTGGTCGAGGGCAACGCGGCTCGATCGCTGGATCGTGAGGCCGTCCGCCATCGGGTCGCTGAACGGCACGCCGATCTCGACGACGTCCGCGGCGTCGGCGACGGCATGCAGGGTCGCGAGGAAGTTCTCACGGCGTGGAAAGCCCGCGGTCAGGTACGCGACGATTGCAGGTCCATCGACCCCGGCAGCCCGGATCGCATCCGCGATGCGATTCATTCCGGCGCGACTCCGCCCGCGAGCAGCGTGTCCTCGAGCGTCTTGAGATCCTTGTCGCCGCGCCCCGAGAGGCAGACGAGCACGGTCGCTCCGGCATGTGACTGCGCCCAGCGCTTCACGCCGGCGAGCGCATGGGCGGACTCGATCGCAGGCAGGATGCCTTCGACCGCGCAGCACTCGGCGAGAGCGGCGAGCGATGCATCGTCGCCGACTGCCTGGTACGTCGCGCGCCCGGTGAGCGCGAGCAGTGCATGCTCCGGTCCCACTGACGGGTAATCGAGGCCGGCCGACACCGAGTGCGTCTCCTGCACCTGGCCGTCGCCGTCCTGGAGCAGCTGCGAATAGCAGCCGTGCAGCACGCCCGGGCGTCCGAAGGCGATCGATGCCGCGTTCTCGCCTAGGCCGTCGCCGCGCCCGCCGGCCTCGAACCCGAGCAGTTCGACGCTGCGGTCGCCGATGAATGCATGAAACAGCCCGATTGCGTTCGAGCCGCCGCCGACGCAGGCCGCTGCGGCGTCCGGCAGGCGGCCAGCGGCAGCGAGCATCTGCCGGCGCGCTTCCTCACCGATGACGGATTGCAGCTCGCGAACGATGAACGGGTAGGGGTGCGGGCCGATCGCCGAGCCGAGGCAGTAGTAGGTGCCGTCCGGGTCGGAGACCCAGTCGCGTAGCGCCTCGTCCACGGCGGCGCGCAGCGTGCGGTCGCCGTTCTCGACGGCGATGACCGTCGCGCCGAGCAGCCTCATGCGACCGACATTGGGGGCCTGCCGCTGCATGTCGAGCGCACCCATGTAGACCGTGCAAGGCATGCCGAGGCGGGCACAGGCCGCCGCGGTCGCGACGCCGTGCTGGCCGGCGCCGGTCTCCGCAATCACGCGCCGCGCACCGAGGCGCTTCGCCAGCAGCACTTGGCCGATCGCATTGTTGATCTTGTGCGCGCCCGTATGCGCGAGATCCTCCCGCTTCAGCCAGAGGTCGATGCCCCAGCAGTGGGAAAGGCCGCGCGCGTGGGTAAGGGCGGTCGGACGACCGGCCCAGGTGTGCAATTCCGACTGGAACTCGGCCTGAAACTGCGCATCGCGCAGATGCCCGCTTGCGGCCGCCAGCCGCTCCAGCGGCGCGACCAGCGGTTCCGGAACGTAGCGTCCGCCAAACGGCCCGTAGCGGCCGCGCCCGTCCGGGTAGCGCCCGGCAAGCGTGTCCTCGAGTTGCGCATTCATAGTGCGATGACTCCGTTCATGGATCGCGCCGCCCGGACAAAGCGCCGGATCAGGTCGAGCCCCTTGATGCCAGGTGCGATCTCGACGCCGCGCGAGACGTCGACGCCGAACGGCGCGAACGAGCGTACCAGCGTCCCGACATTGTCGGCGTCGAGCCCGCCGGCGAGGACCAGCCGCGTACGCCGCGACAGTTCCCGGACTGCCGCGTCGTCCCACCCGGCGCCATCGTCTGCCGGCGGACGCTCGAGCAGCAGGCTATCAGGCAGGTCTTCGGGCGCTGGCACGCGCGTGCTCGCGACCGGCAGCAATTCGAGCGTGCGCGGGAGCTTCAGTCCTGCAAGCTCGCTTAAATCCACCTGGAGCATGTCCGGACGCAGCACCTGCAGGATCTCGTCCACCTGCGCCTGTGACGTGCGGCGCACGACGGCGCAGCAGGCGAGCCGCCCGCGGATCGGCGACGCGAGCCGATACGCACGCTCGGGCGTCACGCGGCGCGGCGACTCCGCGAACACGAAGCCGATCGCATCGGCGCCCGCAGCTTCAGCCGCACCCACGGCCTCGGGAGTCGTGATGCCGCAGATCTTGACCCAGGGCCCGCTCATGACGCGCGACCCGCCTCGACCATCTCGCGCACCAGGCCCTGCGGGTCGGCGGATTCCATCAATGCGGTGCCGACGAGCGCGATGCGATAGCCGGCCCGCGCGATCGCGCGCGCGTCCTCGGCCGAGCCGACGCCGCTCTCGGCAACGCAGGGCACCGTCGTCGGGAGCTTTGGCGCGAGCTCGACCAGGCGTTCGGGCCGCACCTGCAGGGTCGCGAGGTCGCGGCTGTTGACGCCGACCAACAGGCCCTGCGAGCCCAGCGCCGAGATCAGCGAACGTGCGGTGCCGAGGTCGTCCTCGTCGAAGGCCTCGAGCAGCAGGAAGAGATCAAGGCTGCGCCCGACCGCGACCAGCGACTCGAGCTCCGCGCGCGTGAGCAGGCGCAGGATCAGCAACGCGCCGCCCGCACCCGCGGCCCGCGCCTCGACCAGCTGGTAGGGATCGACGATGAAGTCCTTGCGCATCGCGGGCAGCCCGTGGGCATCGAGCGCGCGCGCCGCGCTCGCCAGGTGGACGATCGAACCGTCGAACCTGCTCGGCTCGGTGAGCACGGATACGGCCACGGCGCCGCCTGCTGCATAGGCGGCAGCGCGCGCCGGCAGGTCGTCGATCGCCCGTGCGGGCCCGCCCGCCGCGGGCGAGCGCAGCTTGATCTCGGCAATGACGTCGAAGCGCTCGTGCAGGCGGAGCGCGGGCGGCTTCGGCGTCTGCCGGGCGCGCTCGGCCAGCGTGTCGTAGGACGTCTGCCGGCGCGCATCCTCGGCGCGGCGCCGGCTCCCGGCGGCCATGACCTGCAGGAAATCGGCGGTCAAGTGCAGAAGTCCGCGATTGAGCCGAGCACGCGGCCCGCTGCGCCGCTGTCGATGGCATGCGCGGCGCGGGCCATGGCCGCCTGCGGCGCGTCTTCCTCGCCCGCGACCTCGAGCGCAAGGGCCGCGCCGAGCAGCAGGCAGTCGCGGTAGGGATTGCGGGCGCCGTCAACCAGCACGTCGCGGAGCGCGTCGGCATTGTGCGAGGAATCGCCGCCGACGAGCTCGGCCGTCGTGCAGCGCCCGAGGCCGAAGTCCTCCGGGGTGCGCGTGCCGACACTCACTTCTCCTGGCCTAACGTCGTAGAGCGTGAAGGGACCCACGGTCGTCGGTTCGTCCCAGCCTTCGGCACCGTGCACGACGAAGGCGCGCTCGATGTCGAGGCCGGAGATCGCATCCGCCATCAGCTTCGCGGTCTCCTGGCTGAATGCGCCGAGCAGGTGAAAGGGCGGCCGTGCGGGATTCGACAGCGGTCCCAGGATGTTGAACACCGTGCGCACGCCAAGCGCGGCGCGGATCGGGGCGACCGCCTTCATCGCCGGGTGGTAGTAGGGCGCGAACAGGAACGTGAAGCCGGTCGCCGCGAGGCAGCTCCCGGCGGCGCGCTCGTCAAGCGGGAGCTTCAGCCCAAGCGCCGCCAGCACGTCGGCGCTCCCGGCGCGACTCGAGACCGAGCGGTTGCCGTGCTTGACGACGGGCAGACCGCAGGCGGCGGCGACGATGGCCGTTCCGGTCGAGATGTTGAGGCTGTTCGATCCGTCGCCGCCGGTGCCGACGATGTCGATCGACGGCAGCCCTGCCGGCACGTCGGGCCGCAGCGCGAGTTTGCGCATGGCGCGCGCGAAGCCGCGTAGTTCCGAAGCCGAGACACCCTTGCAGCGCAGCGCGGCGAGGATGGCGCCCGCCATCGCCGGCGCCTCATCGGCGCTGGTGAGCAGCGTCAGCAGGTTCTCGGCGTCCGGTTCCGCCAGGTCTCGGCGTTCCAGCAGGCATTCCAGGTGATCACGCAGCGGCGACATGGGAAACCCCGTTCAGGAAGTTGGCGAGCAACTGCGGCCCGTCGGGCGTCAGGATGCTCTCGGGATGAAATTGCACGCCCTTGGTGGGATGGCGACGGTGGCGCACGGCCATGATCTCGCCGTCCTCCGTGCTCGCCGTGACCTCGAGCGATTCCGGGAGCGCGTCCGGCACGGCGATCAGGGAGTGGTAGCGGCCGACGACGCAGGCTTCCGGAATGCCGGCAAACAGGCCGCTCCCGTTGTGCCGGAGCACGGACGTCTTGCCGTGCATCGGCCGCGCCGCGCGCGTGACCTCGCCGCCGAAGACCTCGACGATCGCCTGGTGGCCGAGGCAGACGCCGAGCACCGGGATGCGCCCGCTGCAGGCGCGGATCAGTTCGCGGCTGATGCCCGACTCCCGCGGCGTTCCCGGACCCGGCGAGATGCACAGGTGCGTCGGCTTCGTGTCCAGGGCCTCGCGCAGGCTCAGGGCGTCGTTGCGATGTACCCGCACCTCCGCGCCCAGCACCTCGAAGGCCTGTACCAGGTTGTAGGTGAAGGAATCGTAATTGTCGATCAGCAGCAGGCGGGCGTTCACAGTCCGGCCTCCGCCGTCTCGAGCGCCCGCAGCATCGCGGCGCTCTTCGCCAGGATCTCCGCGTGCTCCGCGGCCGGGTCGCTGTCGGAGACGATGCCGGCGCCCGCCTGGTAGCTGTAGCGGTCGCCCTGCAGGACCAGCGTGCGGATCGCGATCGCCTGGTCCATGTCGCCGCGCAGGCCGAAGTAGCCGACCGTTCCCCCGTACAGGCCGCGGCCGGTCGGCTCGAGCGTGTCGAGGATCTGCATGGCGCGCACCTTGGGCGCGCCGACCAGCGTGCCGGCGGGGAAGGCGGCGGCGAACAGGTCGAAGGCATCGCGCCCGGGGGCGAGGCGTCCGCGCACGCCGCTGACGAGGTGCATCACGTGGCTGTAGCGCTCGATCGACCGGTAAGGCTCGACGCGCACGCTGCCCGATTCCGCGACCCGGCCGAGGTCGTTGCGCGCGAGGTCGACCAGCATCACGTGCTCGGCGTTCTCTTTCGCGTCGGCGAGCAGTTCGCGCTCCAGCGCCAGGTCCTCGGGAACGGTGTCGGCGCGCGGCCGCGTACCGGCGATCGGCCGGAGTTCCGCGAGCCCCCCATTCAGCTTGACGAGCGCCTCGGGCGACGAGCCGATGACCGTCACGTCGTCCAGCTCGCAGAAGTACAGATAGGGCGACGGGTTGATGGCGCGCAACGCGCGATAGACCTGGAACGGGTCGAGCTCGTGGCGGCCCTCGAAGAGGATGGAGAGCACAAGCTGGTACACGTCGCCGGCGGCAATGTGTTCCTTGGCCTGCAGCACCGCGGCGAGGAAGCTGTCGCGCTCGAGGCCGACGCGGGGACGAGAGAAACCGCGGCTCTGGCGCCGTTCCGGCAATCCGCCCTGCAGCGCGCTGCTCACCTCCTGGCGGAGCTGCGCGCGCTCGGACTCCGGCCCGGCGTGCAGGAGTGCGATCGCGTGGGTGACGTGATCGAATACCAGCAGCGAGGCGGGCGCCACGTAGTGCATCAGCGGAGTCCCGGTGGCCGGCCAGCGGGAGGGCAGCCGCTCGAACAGGCGCACCACGTCGAAGCTGGCGTAACCGACCAGTCCGCCGGCGAGCGGCACGCCGGCGCAGTCGGGCTGCGGTCGCGGTGCGGCCGCAAGCGCCGCGCGCAGCACCGCGAGCAGCTCCGCACCGTTGAAGGGCGCCGGGAGCCGCCGTCCGTCGAGCGCGAGGCCGTTGCAGTCGAGCTTGATGTCCAGCGCGTCGCCGAAGCCGATGAACGAGTAGCGGCCGAGCCGTTCGCCGCCCTCGACGCTTTCGAGCAGGAATCGCGGCCTGAACGGCGCAAGCTTCAGGTACGCCGAAACCGGTGTATTGAGATCGCCAGAGATGTCGAATGGTGGTTTCATTTTTCGCACGCAATAAAAAACCCGTCCCGGTGTGTGCCGGAGACGGGTTCTGGAATCCCTTTGAACGACTAGATATTCAAGTCAACAAGTGTTCCAGCGCCCTCTCCTCAGGAGTGGCGCCACCAGCAACGGGCAATATGGGACTTGCTGAGCATCGGCTGCAGTATTGCGGGGTATTTGCTCCGGCGTCAAGTCGCGGCCGCGGAAACGGCCGGTTTGGCATTCCGCAGCCGCTCGTCGTGACGTCGTTCGAGCTCCGCCACCAGCGCGGCCAGAGACAGGCCGCGCTCCTGCAGGAGCAGGGCCAGGTGATACAGGAGATCGGCGCCTTCAGCGACGACCTCCGCATCGCTGCCGCCGGCTGCCGCCAGGGCGAGTTCGAGACCTTCCTCGCCGACCTTCTGCGCCACGCGACGCAGGCCCTCGGCATGAAGTCGTGCGGTGTAGCTCGAATCCTGCGGCTCGGCGATGCGGGCGGCGATCACGGCCTCGAGCTCGGCGAGGAATCCCAGCCGCGCGGCGCTGGGGGCAGGTGCGGTCGCGAAGCAGCTCGCCGTTCCGGTGTGGCAGGTGGGGCCGTCGGGCACGGCCTGGACGAGGATGGCGTCGCCGTCACAGTCCGCGCTCAGAGAGCGCAGGTCCAGGCGATTGCCCGAGGTCTCCCCCTTCACCCAGAGCGCGCGGCGACTGCGGCTGTAGAAGGTCACGCGACCGGTCGCGAGCGTCTGCGCCAGCGCCTCGCGGTTCATGTAGCCAAGCATGAGCACGGCGCCGCTCGCTGCGTCCTGCACGACGGCCGGCAGCAGGCCGTCGCCCTTCGCCCAGTCAAGGCGATCGACGTCCCCGGGGTTCATGGGCGCACCGAGATGCCCCGGTCGAGCAGCTGGCGCTTCAGCGCCGGGATCCGGATCGAGCCGTCGTGGAAGGCACCGGCGGCGAGGGCGGCATCCACGCCCGCGTGTTCGAAGACGTCCGCGAAATCGGCGGCTGTGCCCGCACCGCCCGAAGCGACCAGCGGCACGTCGCAGTGCTCGCGCGCCGCGACGAGCTGCGGGATGTCGTAACCGGCGCGTGCGCCGTCCTGCTCCATGCAGTTGAGGACGATTTCCCCGGCGCCACGCTCCTGAACTTCCACCAGCCAGTCGAGCATGTCGCGGCCCGCATCGCGGATCCGCGCCGGATCGCCCGCGTATTGGTGTACGCGCCAGCGGCCCGGTTCGCCGCGGCTATCGATGCCGACCACCACGCACTGCGATCCGAACCGGCGGGCGAGCTCGTTCACGAGCGCGGGACGCTCGAGTGCGGGCGAGTTCACCGAGATCTTCTCCGCCCCGGCGGCGAGCACCGCCTCGGCGTCGGCGACGCTGCGGATCCCGCCCGCGACGCAGAACGGGATGTCGAGCAGGACGGCGACCCGGTGGACCCAGGCGCGGTCGAGCCGCCGCCCCTCCGGGCTTGCGGTGATGTCATAGAAAACGAGCTCGTCCGCGCCCTCGTCGCGGTAGCGCGCCGCCAGGACTTCGATGTCGCCGGCGACGCGATGATCGCGAAAGCGCAGGCCCTTGACCACCTGGCCGTCGCGCACGTCCAGGCAGGGAATTATGCGGCGGGCAAGAATGGGGCGAACTCCTCGGGCGAGATGCGTTCCTCGATCAGCGCGCGGCCGCTGATGGCCGCCGCGACCCCGGTGCCGGCGAGGGCGTGCAGGTCCGCGCCATCCCTGATGCCGCCGGATGCCTGCCAGGCAAACGCCGGAAAGCGGCGCACGCACTCGCGGTAGAGATCAAGGTTCGGGCCGGCGAGAGCGCCGTCGCGGCCGATGTCCGTGCACAGCACGTGACGGATGCCGAGCACCGCGAGCCGTTGTGCCTGGTCCCAGAGCGTGACGGACGAGTCGCGCAGCCAGCCGTGGGTCGCGAGGCGCGGCACGGCGTCGACCCCGATGCGCACGTCGAGCGCGGCGACGAAGCGCCCTTCGCCGAAGCGCTGCACCCAGTCCGCGAGTGTGTCCGGCGCCTCGACGGCGACGCTCCCGGCGACCACGCGCTCGGCGCCATCGACGAGCACCCGCTCGACGTCGGACAGGCTGCGGATGCCGCCCCCGGCCTGGATCCGTGGTCCACCCGTCGCGGCGAGCGCCCGTAGCACGGCGTGATTCGCAGCGACGCCGTCGCGCGCCCCGTCGAGATCGACGAGATGCACGCGCCGTGCACCGGCGGCGGCGAAGCGATTGAATAGCTCTGCCGGCGACTCTCGGGCACAGGTCTCCCGCTCGAATTCGCCCTGGAAGAGGCGCACGGCGCGGCCCCCGCGCAAGTCGATGGCGGGCACGAGTTCCATCAGCCGAGCCCGAGGAAATTGGCCAGGAATCGCGAGCCGAGCCTGGCCGAGCGCTCCGGATGGAATTGCGCCCCGAAGAAGTTGTCGTGGCAGGCGATCGCCGTGAAAATCTCGTCGTACTCGCAGGCCGCGACCGTGTCTGCGCCGAGCGGCGCGCAGTAGCTGTGGACGAAGTAGGCGAACTCCCCGTCCTCCAGGCCCTCCAGGAGTGCGTGGCTGCGCCGGATCTCGACGCGGTTCCAGCCCATGTGCGGTACCGGGCGGCCCGCTGCCCGCCGCATGCGGTGTACGCGCCCGGGAATGACGCCGAGACAGCGCGTGCCGCCTTCCTCGCTCGCCTCGTAGAGGAGCTGCATGCCGAGGCAGATGCCGAGCACCGGCTGCCGTAGGCGTGGAATTACACTGACGAGACCGGCACGCTCGAGACGCGCCATCGCGTCGGCCGCGGCGCCGACTCCCGGCAGGATCACGTGCGAGCCGCGCTCGATCTCGGCCGCGTCGGCCGAAAGCGCGGCGGGCCGGCCGAGGCGTTCCATCGCGATTTGCAGCGAGGCGATGTTGGCGCCGCCGGCATCCACGATCACCGGGCCGCTCACAGGACCCCCTTGGTGCTCGGCAGCGTTTCGCCCTCGATGCGGATGGCCTGGCGCAGCGCGCGGCCGAGTGACTTGAAGCAGGCTTCGACCATGTGATGCGTGTTCTCGCCCTGCACCTCGAGGTGGATGGCGGCGCCGAGTGCGTCACCCAGCGAACGGAAGAAGTGCGGCACCAGCTCGGTCGGCAGTCCCCCGACGCGATCGCGGGTGAACTGCCCGGAGAATGCGAAGTTTGCGCGGCCGGACAGGTCGAGCACGATGCGCGCCTCGGATTCGTCCATCGGCAGCAGGAATCCGTAGCGACCGATGCCTCGTTTGTCGCCGAGCGCGACGCGCAGCGCCTCGCCCAGGGCGAGCGCGGAATCCTCGACGGTGTGGTGCTCGTCCACGTGCAGGTCGCCGCGGCAGGCGAGTGCCAGCGAGAAGCCGCCGTGGCGCGCGACCTGCTCCAGCATGTGGTCGAAGAAGCCGATGCCGGTCGCGATCGTGACCGGTTCGGGCGCGTCGAGGTCCGCGGTGACTTCGATGTCGGTCTCACGCGTCTTACGGGCGACTCGGGCGCGGCGCGGGGCACGCACGCTCAGCTCGGCCGCGAGGCGCGACCAGGCGCCGGCATCGCCGGCTTCGATGCGGATGCCCTCGATGCCGAGGCGCGAGGCGAGCTCGAGGTCGGTTGCGCGGTCGCCGATCACGCGACTGCGCGCAGGATTCATCGGGGCGCGGGCAAGATAGTCGTCCACCAGGCGGGTCGAGGGTTTCCTGCAGTCGCAGCCGTCACATTCGCGGTGCGGGCAGATCAGGACGGCGTCGAAGCCGATGCCCTGGGACTCGAGGAATTGCAGCAGCAGGCGCTGCGGACCCTCGAAGCTCGGCATCGGGAACGAGGCCGTGCCGAGGCCATCCTGGTTGGTGACCATCACGAAGCGGAAGCCGGCATCGCGCAGGCGCAGCAGCGCGGGAATCACCCCGGGCAGGAGACGGAGTTTCTCGAACGCGTCCACCTGTTCGTCGGCCGGTTCCTCAATGAGGGTGCCGTCGCGATCGATGAACAACGTCGGCGCCGGTGCGTTCACATCCGCTCCAGCGTGGTAAGCAGGCGATCATTCTCCCCGCGGCTGCCGATCGTGATCCGCAGGCACTGGGTGATTCCCGGCTGCCCCGAGAAGTCGCGGAGCAGGAAGCCGTCCGCGGCCGCGGCGCGAAGCGCCCGCGCGGCGTCGGAAAACTCCGCCAGCAGGAAGTTTCCCTCGCTCGGGAAGACCCGCGCGACGCCTGACAGGGCCGCGAGCGCTGCGCCTAGCCGCTCGCGCTCGACGACGATCTCGCGGATCCGACGCCGGGTCCGTGCGAGGCGTTCGGGCTGGAGCGCATCCAGCGCGGCAGCGACGGTTGGGCCTGGCAGCGCGTACGGCGGCATGATTCGACCGAGCAGCTCGACGAGTGCAGGCGCGGCGATCGCGGCGCCGCAGCGGGCGCCGGCGAGGCCGTGCGCCTTCGAGAGCGTGCGCAGGATGACGAGCCCGGGATTCCGCGCAAGGGAGCCGAGGAAACCCGGCTGCTCCGAGAATTCGAGATAGGCCTCGTCGATGGCGACGATCGCGCGCCCGGCGAGCGCGGCGAGCACGCGCTCGACCAAGTCCGGCGCGAGGAAATTGCCGGTCGGGTTGTTTGGCGAGCACAGGAAAACGACCTTGACGTCGGGCGTCCAGCGTCGGATGAGCGCCTCGGGATCGAGCCGGAAGTCATCGATGAGTGGAACCGCGAGGACTCCAGCACCCTGGACCTCGGCGGAGAACCGGTACATGCCGAAGGTGGGCGGGCAGACGAGGATGCGATCCTCGCCGGCACGGCAGAAGGCACGTACCAGGAGGTCAATCGCCTCGTCGCTGCCGCGCGTGACGAGCAACGAAGCCGGATCGACGCCGTAACAGGCTGCCAGGGCGTCCACCAGCGCCTGCGGCTGGCCGTCGAAATACCGGTTCAGTGCGGTCGGCGAGTGGTCGCCTTCGTCAGGCCAGGGATTTTCGTTGGCGTGCAGGCGCACAGCTGTCGCGGCACCATTCACGTGCGTGGCGGCAGGCCTGAGGGCGCGGATCTCCGGCCGCGCGAGCGCGAGGATGTCGCTCATGCGACCGCGGCCTGCGCATCGGCGAGGCGCACCGCGACCGAGGCCGCGTGGGCGTCGAGTCCTTCAAGTGTGGCGAGGCGCTCCGCCACCGGACCAAGCGCCTCGAGGCCGGCGCGGCTCGCTTCCTGCACCGTCATCTGGCGCATGAAGTCCTCGACTGCGAGGCCGCTCGCGGTGCGCGCGTAGCCGTGCGTCGGCAGCACGTGATTGGCGCCGCTGCAGTAGTCGCCGAGGGCCTCAGGCGTCCATGGACCGAGGAACACCGAGCCCGCCGAGCGGATCGCGGGCAGCAGGCCGCGCGGGTTCGCGACGGCGAGGATCAGGTGCTCGGGCGCATAGGCGTTCGCGACTTCCGCGGCGGCATCGAGGTCAGGCACGAGGATCGCGCGACTCTGCCGCAACGATGACTGCAAGGCGCCTGAGCGCGACAGTCGCGGCAGCGCACGCGCGATGGCCGCTTCCACGGCGCGGATCAATTCCCGCGAGGGCGAGACGAGCAGCACCTGCGAGTCGGGCCCGTGCTCGGCCTGGGCGAGCAGGTCCGCAGCGACGAACTCAGGTGTAGCCGATTCGTCCGCGATCACCAGCAGCTCGGAAGGGCCCGCGGGCAGGTCGGCCGCGGGCCCGCCCGGCCCGCCGCAGAGCAGCTGTTTCGCCGCCATGACCCAGGAATTGCCGGGGCCGAAGATCTTGTCGACGCGCGGCACGGACACGGTCCCGTGGGCCATGGCCGCAATCGCCTGCGCACCGCCGGTCTTGAAGACGCGCTCCACGCCGCACGCGCGGGCGACGTAAAGCACGGCCGGTTCGCAGCTCCCGTCGGCGCGCGAGGGCGTGCACAGCACGCGCAGCCGGCAGCCGGCGATGCGCGCGGGCACGGCGAGCATGATGGCGGTAGAGGGCAGCGGCGCCGTGCCCCCTGGAACATAGAGCCCGACGGCGTCGAGCGACCGCTGCACGCGCTCGCAGGTGACGCCGGCGACGGTCTCGACGCGCAGCGGCGGGCGCAGCTGCGCGGCGTGGAAGCGCTCGACGTTCGCAATCGCCGCGTCGAGCGCATTGCGGTCCGGCTCGGCCAGCCGGCCGGCTGCGGCATCGAACTCGTCCTCGCGGACGGCGACGGATTCGAGCACGGCGCCGGTGTGCTGGCGCGCGAGTTCGATGAGCGCGATGTCACCCTGGGCGCGAACCTGCTCGGCAATCGCGCGCACGGCGTCGTGGAAGGCCTGCAGGTTGCCGCTGCGCGGGCGCGCGAGCAGCCGCGCGCGCTCGAGGACCGAGGCGGAATCCCAGTCGGAGACGACAAGAAACGTCGAGCTCATGCGAGCATCTTCTCGACCGGCAGCACGAGGATCGAGGTCGCGCCTGCGCCCTTGAGGCTCTCGAGCGTCTCCCAGAAGACGTTCTCGCGGCAGACCGCATGCAGGGCGACTTTCTCGTCGGTGCCGTCGAGCGGGAGGATGGTCGGGTGCTCGCTGCCCGGCAGCAGCGCGGTGATGCGCGCAAGGGCGGCGCGCGGCGCGTGCAGCATGATGTACTTGCTGCCGTCCACTTTCTGCACGCCCTCGATGCGCTGCATCAGGCGATCGAGCCACTCGGCCTTTTCGGGCGCCACCGGCATCGGCGTGCGGATCACGGCAGCGCGGCTCTCGAATACCAGCTCGACCTCGCGCAAGCCATTCGCGGCGAGCGTCGCGCCGGTCGAGACCAGGTCGCAGATCATGTCTGCGCGCCCGAGCCGGGGTGCGATCTCGACGGCGCCGGCCTGCGACACGATTTCGGCGGTGATGCCGCGGTCTGTCAGCCAGCGGCCGAGCACGCGCGGGTAGCTGGTGGCGATGCGGCGGCCGTGGATCGACTCGAGGCCCGCGTACGAAAACTCGTCCGGCACCGCGATCGCGAGGTGGCAGCGGCCGAAGTCGAGCGCCGTGACCTCGGTGGGCGCTGCGCCGCCGTGAGGGAGCGCGAGCCCTTTCTCGGCGATGACGTTCTGGCCGACGATGCCGAGTTCGCAGGCGTCTTCCTGCACCAGTCCCGGGATGTCGTCGTCGCGGACCAGCAGGATGTCGAGCGGAAGGTTCTCGCCGAAGCAGACGAGCTGGTCGCGGGCACGGGAAAAGCGCAGTCCGCAGCGCACGAGGAGATCCAGCGAATTGTCGGTCAGCCGGCCTGATTTCTGGATTGCGATCCGGAGGCGCGGCGTGGAGCGGGAGCTCACCGATGGCCGGCAGCGCGTCGCGCCGCGGCGATGGAGTAGCCGCCATGGCCGGCGTGCAGGTAGCGTGCGACCCGGCCGATGGTGGTCACGCTGACGCCGGTCTCGCGCTGCACCTCCCGGTAGGGGACCTGGTCCTGCAGCCGGACGGCGACCGCCCAGCGGTCGGTCAGCGCCTGCAGTTCCGCGGGCGTGCAGAGGTCGCGGAAGAAGGCGCGCAGCTCTTCCGGCGTGCGCAGCGTGAGCACGGCCTGGTAGAGGGCCCGCTCGTTGAGCGCTTCCTGTCGCGGACTGACCTGGCGGTGGGCTTTCATTGCGGCCTATGTTGTAACAATGCGCTAGTACGCTATTACATTGGAACGGCCTTTGCAAGTGCCGTATTGACTGCCGCGCGACGCCCCCGCTAGACTGGCCGCGCTCATCTAGACCGGTCGAGGGTTCAGGCCCGAAGACACCGGGGCAACCACCGAAGATGCTGTTCGGCACGGTGCCAAGTCCTGCGGCGGACGGACAGTCGTCCCCGACAGATGAGTGGTCGTAGGCCTCCCGCCCGGCGGGATCCGGCATGCGACCAGCCCTTACGGGCTCCCCGCAGGACAGGCTGATGGCCGTGTTGCGAGGAGGAGTCCAATGCCCGAATCGACTGCCCGCGCCCTGCCGCTGCCCGGCTACGCGCCTGCGCGCCCGGTGCTGCGCCAGGGTTTGCTCGGCCTGCCGCGATTTCGCCCGCACCATGGCGGTGAGTTCCGGCATGCCTCGGTTGCCTGGCGGCTCATCGGGCCAGCGGGTGCCCCTGTCGTTGCCGCGCTTGGCGGCATTTCCGCGCACAGGCTGGTCTGGGATCCGGAGCTTCCCGAATCCGGATGGTGGGGCGCCTGCGTCGGTGCCGGCCGGCCACTCGACACCGATCGCTACGCGGTACTCGGCATCGACTGGCTCGGTGGTAGCGGCGGAAGTACCGCGCCGGAACCGGGCGAAACGGGCTTTCCGATCATCGACGCACGCGATCAGGCCGCAGCCCTGGTCGCGGTCTGCAACCATCTTGCGATCGCCCGCCTGCACGCAGTCGCGGGCGCCTCCTACGGCGGCATGGTGGGACTCGCTCTGGCCGATCTCGCGCCCGCGCGTGTGCGCACGGTGCTCGCCATCAGCGCGGCGCACCGCAGCCATGCGCTCGCGACCGGCTGGCGCAGTGTGCAGCGCGCCATCGTCCGGCACGGCCTTGCGTTGGGAGATGGCCCGGGCGGCCTGGCGCTTGCGCGCTCGCTCGCGATGACCACTTACCGTACCCGCGCGGAATTCGAGCGGAGATTTCCGGTCGAGGCCGGTGGCCCCGCCCCGACAGGTTTCTCGGTGGATCACTACTTGCGCGCGCGGGGCGAGTCGTATGCGCGCTCGACGAGCCCCGAGTCCTACCTCTGCCTGTCCGAGTCGATCGACCGGCACCGCGTGGATCCGGCGCGCATCCGCGTGCCCGTCCACCTGGTGGCGATCGCCGAGGACCAGCTCGTGACGCTCGCGGAGATCCGCGAGCTCGCGGGCCTGCTGGCCGGCCCGGCGGTCCTGCACGAGCTGCATTCCGAGTACGGCCACGATGAGTTCCTGAAGGAAACAGAATTGCTGGCGCCGGCATTCCGCGCGGCGCTTGAGGGCAGCTATGCATAGGTGGCGCGGGCGCGGCCGTGGCGGATTCGCGATCGGGCAAGGAACGAGGAGCGATGTGTATCGTGATCATGAGCGACGAGTGACGCCGCGCCATCGCAAATCCGCCCGGCCCCGGAGGGTTGCGCGCGGGCCGTGCGGCTGCTGCGTTGCTCCCTCCTCGTGTGTATTCAACAAACTACGTCGGTCGCGCCTTGCGGCCGCATGGCGCGCGCGCAACGCGCTCCGCGCCACCTGTGCATAGCTGCCCTAGGAGAGACGACATGACGTTTACGGTGCAGCCCGAGACGGTCGCGGTGCGTGCGGGCATCCAGAGCGACGACCAGCACGGCGCGGTCGTGCCGCCGATCCACCTGTCTGCCAACTACAGTTTCGCGGGCCTTGGCCGGCCGCGCACGTACGACTACTCACGCTCCGGAAACCCCACCCGCGACCTCGTCGGCGAGGCGCTCGCCGCGCTCGAAGGCGGTGCGGGCGGCGTAATCACCGCGACCGGGATGGCGGCGGTGACGCTATCGCTGGCGCTGGTGCGCCCGGGGCAGCGCGTCCTCGCGCCATACGACTGCTACGGCGGCACGCATCGGCTCCTGTCGGCGTTCACGCGCACGGGCCGCATTGAGGCGGAGTTCGTGGACTTCACGGATTTCACGGCCGTCGCCCGCGCGCTCAGCGCAGGACCGCGGCTGGTGTGGATCGAGACGCCCAGCAACCCGCTGCTGCGGATCACGGACATCACCGCGGTGAGCGAGCTCGCGCACCGGGCCGGCGCGCTGGTCGCGGTCGACAACACTTTCCTGTCACCGGCCTGGCAGCAGCCGATCGCGCTAGGCGCCGACCTCGTGGTCCACTCGACGACCAAATACATCAATGGCCACAGCGATGTGGTGGGCGGCGCGGTGATCGCGCGCGAACGCGCGCTGCACGAGGAACTTGCCTGGTGGGCAAACTGCCTCGGGATCACTGGCAGCCCCTTCGACGCTTACCTCACGCTGCGCGGACTGCGCACCCTGCATCCGCGCATGCGCCAGCACGCAGAGAACGCGGAGGCCGTGGCCGAGAAGCTCGCTGCGCACCCGGCTGTGCGCCGCGTCTTCTACCCGGGCCTGCCCGGGCACGCAGGTCACGCGCTGGCCGCCCGACAGCAGCGCGCGTTCGGCGCGATCATCAGCTTCGAGCTGGCGGGTGGCGAGCCCGCGGTGCGGCGCTTTGTCGAGGGGCTGCGCTGCTTCTCACTCGCGGAATCGCTTGGCGGCGTCGAGAGCCTCATTGCGCATCCGGAGACGATGACGCATGCCGGGATGGATCCGGTCGCACGCGCGACCGCGGGCATCACGCCGGGCCTGCTGCGGCTCTCGGTGGGAATCGAAGCCATCAAGGATCTGCTCGCGGATCTCGACGCGGCGCTGCTGCGCGCGGCGGCCGCAGACCGGCGCGTGGAACGCGCCATCGCCGCGGTCGAGCCGGCTGCCGCGACGGGCTGAGCTTCCGGCCTCAGTAGGCCGGAACGGCAACCGGGCCGAGTGCCGCCTGCGTGCCTGCTGCGTCGCGAGCCCGCAGCGCCTGGTCGACAAGCTTGCGCGTCAAGTGCGGCGCGAACAGGCGGATGAACTCGAACATGTAGCCGCGCAGCAGCCGTCCGCGGCGCACGCCGATCCAGGTCACGGAGTCGGGGAACAGGTGGGCGCCGTCGATGGCGACGAGGTCCCGGTCCTCTTCCTCCTCGTAAGCCATGCTGGCGACGATGCCGACGCCGAGGCCGAGCCGCACGTAGGTCTTGATCACGTCCGAGTCGCGCGCGGTCAGCGCGACTTCGAGCTTGAGATTCTCGCGCTCGAAAAGCTCCGAGAGCGAAGAGCGGCCGGTGAAGCTGAATACGTAGCTGACGATCGGGTAGGCGCTGATCTGCCTGAGTGTCGGTTTTGCGACCGTTGCGAGCGGATGGTCGCGCGGCACGACGATGTCGCGATGCCAGCGGAAGCACGGCAGCAGGGCGAGCGTCGGGAAGCGCTCGTGCGAGCCGGTCGCGATCGAGAAGTCCACGCGGTCGGCCGCGGCGAGGTCGGCGATCTGCTCGGAGGTGCCCTGGTGCAGGTGCAGGTCGACCTTGGGGTACTTGGCGCGGAACTGCTTGATGACCGGCGGCAGTACGTAGCGCGCCTGCGTGTGCGTGGTGGCGATCGACATCGACCCGCGACTCTCGTCCTGGAAGTCCGCCGACAGGCGCCGGATGTTCTCCGCTTCCTCGAGCAGCCGCGCGGCATGCTCGACCACCGCCTGGCCGGCGGCGGTGACGCGCGTGATGTTCCGGCCCTCGCGCTCGAAGATCTGGAATCCGAGTTCCTCCTCGAGCAGCTTGATCTGCTTGCTGATGCCGGGTTGCGAGGTGTGCAGCGCCCGCGCGGCGGCCGTGATGTTCAGGCCGTTCTGCACGATCGTGACGAGGTAGCGGAGTTGGTGAAGCTTCATGAGGTCCGGTCACGATACCGGCTGGCGCGGCGCATGGGAAAGCCCGGCGCGCTCAGGCAGTCTTCCGGAGGGCGTCCTCCAGCGGCGGTGACCCGTACCAGCCAAGGCGGGCCGCCTCGGCGACCGTCTCGCCGATTATGAGCAGCGCCGGCGACCGGATTCCCTGCGCCGCCACCGCGGAAGCGAGCCCGGCGAGGTCGGTCAGCAGCACGCGCTGCCCCGGCAGCGTGCCGTTCTCCACGACTGCCGCGGGTGTCGCCGGCGACATTCGCGCTGCGATGAGTTTCTCGCTCACGCGTGCCGCGGCGGCGACCCCCATGTAGACGACGAGCGTCTGGTGGCTGCCGGCGAGGCGCCGCCAGTCGATGCGATCGGCTGCTTCCGCGCCATGCGCGGTCACGAAGTGCAGTGACTGTGCATACCTCCGGTCGGTCAGTGGAATGCCTGCGTAGGCGGCGCAGCCGAGTGCGGCGGTGATGCCCGGCACGATCTCGAAGGGGACGCCATGCCGTGCAAGCCACGCGGCCTCTTCGCCGCCGCGCCCGAAGACCAGCGGGTCGCCGCCCTTCAGCCGCACGACACGCCGCCCGCGCCGTGCATGGTGCACCAGCAGGCGGTTGATGCGTTCCTGGGATGCGCCCGGGCCGCGCGCGGTCTTGCCGACGTCGACGACCTCCGCCTCGCGCCGTGCGCGCGCAAGGATCTCCGGGCCCACCAGCCGGTCCGTCAGGATGACGTCGGCGGACTGCAGCGCGCGCAGCGCCTTGAGCGTCAGCAGGTCCGGGTCGCCGGGACCCGCACCGACGAGCGAGACAAATCCGCGGGGCAAGGAGGCCTCTGTCGCGAGCGCTGCCTCCAGCAGCCGGTCCGCCTCCGGCTCGCGTCCCGCGCGCACGGCCTCGGCCACCGGGCCGTCGAGCAGCCACTCGTAGAGCCTGCGGCGCGCGGCAATCGCGGGACGGCGTGCGCGGATCGTCCGGCGCCAGCGCTCGGCGAACTGTGCGAGCCGTGCCCAGGAACCATCGAGCATGGCCTCGATGCGCGCGCGCACGGCGGTCGCGAGCATGGGCGCAACGCCGCCGCTCGAGACCGCGACGAGCAGCGGCGAGCGGTCGACGATCGCCGGCAGGATGAAGCTTGAACGCTCGCCGTCGTCCGCGACGTTGACGGGAATACCCGCCGCGCGTGCGGCCTGCGCGACCGACTCGTTGACGGTCTCGTCGTCAGTCGCGGCGAACACGACGCGTACCCCAGCGACATCTGCCGGCTCGAATGCGCGCGCACGCCAGATGAGCTCGCCGCGCCCGGCCTGCGCTGCGATCTCCGGGCAGGTGGTCGGCGCGATGACAGTGACCGCCGCCCCGGCGGAGCGCAGCAGCGCGAGCTTGCGCGCAGCCACGCGGCCGCCGCCGACGACCAGCGCCGGCGCCGCCTGCAGGTCGAGGAACACGGGCAGGTGACGCATGATCAGCGCACGGTGCCGATCTGGTGCAGGCCGCATTCGCGCTGCAGGCCGAAGAACCGCGTGTCCTCGGCGTCGTCGCCGGCTTCCTGCAGCGAGCGCGTCGTGTGCCAGTCGCCGATGGAGACGTAGCCGCGCTCCCAGAGCGGGTGATAGGGCAGGTCGTGCCGCTTCAGGTAGTCGTACACGTCGCGGTCGGTCCAGTCGAAGATCGGATGAACCTTGTAGCGGGCCGGGCCGATGCGCTGCACCGGCTCGATGGCGGCGCGGGTCGTCGATTGCTGGCGTCGCAGTCCCGCATACCAGGTGCCGGCGCCGAGCTCGGCGAGCGCGCGCTGCATCGGCTCGACCTTGTGGATCCGGTTGTAGCGCTCGATGCCGGTGGCGCCCTGTTCCCACAACTTGCCGTGGCGGGTCTCGAGCCAGGCCGGCGACGAGGCCGGACCATAGACCTTGAGGTTGAGCCGCAACCGTGCCGTCAGCGTGTCGACGAACCGGTAGGTTTTCGGGAAGAGATAGCCGGTGTCGATCAGGACCACCGGTATACCCGGCAACGCCTGGCTCAGGAGGTGCAGCGAGACCGCGGCCTGAGCGCCGAAGGAGGAGGACAGGATGCGCAGCTCGGGCAGGAGCTGCGCGGTGCGCTCGACGCGGGCCTCGGCGCCGAGTGTGCGAAGTTCCGCGTTCAGTGCCGGCAGGTCGACGCCGGGCGCCGTGACCGGGCGCTCGCGCAACACGCAGCTCATGACAGCCGCCCGCTGCGCTGCAGGAAATCGCCGAAGGGTTCGCCCGGCGTACGCTCGGCCGACCAGGCCGCGAACAGGCCATTGAGCACCGCGAGGATCTCCGTCTCGTCGAGGTTCTCGCGGTAGAGCGGGCTGAGGCGTCGGCCGTCCCGCGCGCCGCCGAGGTGCAGGTTGTAACGTCCCGGCGCCTTGCCGACCAGGGCGACTTCCGCCAGGTAGGGACGCGAGCAGCCATTCGGGCAGCCGCTCACGCGCAGCAGCAGAGGTTCGCCGCCAAGGCCATGCTTCTCCATCAGCGCGTCGATGGACCCGGTCACCGACTGCAGGTAGCGCTCGGCCTCGGCCATCGCGAGCGGGCAGGTCGGCAGGGCGACGCAGGCGAGCGACTCGAGCGCGATCGCCCGCGAACTGCGGTACGCATCGAGGCCGTAGCCGGCGACCAGCGCGTCGATCCGCCAGCGGTCATCCGCGGCGACGTCGGCGATGACGAGATTCTGGTTCGGCGTCAGCCGGAAGTGTCCGCGATGCGCCTGTGCAATGCGCGCGAGTCCCGAGCGGAGCCTGCGGTCGCCGGTGTCGGCAACCCGGCCGGATTCGATACGCAGTGTCAGGTGCCAGCGGCCCTCGGCGTCCTCGCTCCAGCCGAAATTGTCGCCGGTGGTCGTGAACGCGAAGGGCCGCGGCGGGTCGAGCGTGAAGCCGAGACGCCGCTCGAGCTCCGCGCGAAACCATTCGATGCCACGGTCGGCGATGGTGTACTTGAGGCGGGCGTGCTTGCGTTCGCCGCGATCGCCGAAGTCGCGCTGGGTGGTCACGACCGCTTCCGCGACGGCGAGCAGATGGTCGGGCGTGAGGAACCCGACCAGGTCCGCAAGCCGGGGATAGGTCTTCGCGTCGCCGTGGGTCGCACCGAGGCCGCCGCCCACCGTCAGGTTGAAGCCGGCGAGGCGACCGGCCTCGACGACGGCGATGAAGCCGAGGTCCTGCGCGAAGATGTCCACGTCGTTGACCGGCGGCACCGCGATCGCCGCCTTGAACTTGCGCGGCAGGTAGTTCGCACCGAGAATCTTCTCTTCTTCCCCGGCCGGCGCGAGTTTCGCGCCGTCCAGCCAGATTTCGTGATAGGCGCGGGTGCGCGGCAGCAGGTGCGCGGAGAGCTTCACCGCCCAGGCCTGCGCCTCGGCATGGGCAGGCGAAGCCCCTGGACCCGGGCTCGCGAGCACGTTGCGATTGACGTCGCCGCAGGCGGCGATCGTGTCGACCAGGGCCGCGTTCATCGCCGCGATCGTGGGCTTGAGGTCGCCTTTCAGGACGCCGTGCAGCTGGAAGGCCTGGCGCGAGGTCAGCCGCAGCGTCCCGTTGGCGTGACGCGTCGCGAGCGCATCGAGCGCGAGCCACTGCGCCGGCGTGCACAGCCCCCCGGGCAGGCGCGTGCGGATCATGAAACTGAACTCGGGTTCAAGCTTCGCGTGGCGTCGTGCCTCGGCGCTGTCGCGGTCGTGCTGCTGGTAAGAGCCGTGGAACTTCAGCAGGTGCTGGTCGTCCTCGGCAATTCCCCCGGTCACGGGGTCGGCGAGGCTTTCCACGATCGTGCCGCGCAGGCCCCGGCTCGCGGCCTTGATGCGCTCGACGGCGCTCGGGTTCGCGGCGCCCATCAGTAGACGTCCCGCAGGTATCGGCCGTCGGCGCCGAGCCGGTCGAGGCGCTCGCGCGCGGCCTCGAGCGAGAGCCCGCCGTACTTCGCGATCGCGCCGGCGATCGCGGCATGGACGTCGGGCGCCATGCGCGTGGAGTCGCCGCACACGTAAAGGGTTGCGCCGTTCTCGAGCCAGTCGTGGAGCGCCGCGCCTGCCTCGAGGATGCGTTGCTGCACGTAGGTCTTGCCGCCGGAATCGCGCGAGAAGGCAAGGTCGATGCGGGCGAGGGTGCCGCGCTTCTGCGCACGTTGCCACTCGAGCTGGTAGAGGAAGTCGCGGGCGAAGTGCCGCGCACCGAACAGCAGCCAGTTGCGGCCCCGCGCGCCCCGCGCGGTGCGTTCCTGCAGGAAGGCGCGGTACGGGGCGATGCCCGTGCCCGCGCCGATCATGATCACGTCGCGCGAGTCGTCGGCGGGCAACCGGAAGCGGGGATTGGGCTCGACGAAGACCGGAACCGTCGCGCCCTCCGCGCGACCCGCCAGGAAGTGTGTGGCCGCACCGGGACGCAGCGATCCGCCGCCCGTGTCGATCCGTGCCGCGGTGAGGTGGACCTCCTCACCGACTTCCCGGGCGCTCGAGGCGATCGAGTAAAGGCGCGGCGCGAGCGGTCGTAGTGTGCGTACGAGCGTCGCGGCATCCCAGTCGGCCGGATAACGCTCGAGCAGGTCCGCAAGCTGCACGCCCGTCATGAGCGCGCGCAGTTCTACTTCGCGGCCCGGCTGCAGGAGGGCCGCGAGCCCGGCGTGCGGGCCGCGCTCTGCGAACTTCGCGAGCAGCGGGCGCGTTACCAGCGTGATCTCGAGGCCGGTCGCAAGCCATTCGGCGAGCGTACGTTGCCGACCATCGCGTTCGACCGTTTCCGCGCCGTCGAGCCTCGCGGCGGCGAGCACGGCTGCGACGGTCGCTTCCGGGTTCACGGGCACGACCCCGATCGAGTCGCCCGGCTCGTAGCGAATTCCGGAACCTGCGAGCGAGAGTTCGACGTGGCGGACGTCGCGGACGCCCTCACCCCAGGTAATGCGCTGGTTGGCGAGTACCTCTGCAGCGAACGGCCGCTCACGGCTCGATGCGGGCGCGCTCGCGACCGGCCGCAGCACGGCAACACGCGTGGAAGCCGGCCCTTCCGCCGGCAACTGCTCAACCCATGCATCGACGCGCGCCTGCCAGTCCGCGGCGGGCGACTCGTAGTCCACGTCGCAGTCGATGCGATCGAGGATGCGCCGGGCGCCGAGCTCGGCGAGCCGCTCGTCGATGCGCCTGCCGATCTCGCAGTACTTCGGGTAGCTCGAGTCGCCAAGTGCCAACACGGCGAACTCCAGCGCGGGCAGTGCCGACGCGCGTCGGCCGAACAGGAATTCCGTGAGCGGACGGGCGTCGTCGGGCGGGTCGCCGTCACCGTGGGTGCTCATGACCACGAACAGCCGCCGTTCGCCCGCAAGTTCTTTCGGTGCGTACTCGCCGGCACGCGTGACCCGCACGCGCAGCCCGCGCGCCAGCAGGCGCTCGCCAAGCGCCTCGGCGATGCGCCGGCCGTTGCCGGTCTGCGAACCGTAGACGATGGTCGCGGCCCAGGCCGCGTCAGCATCGGCTGCCGGCAATGCGGTGGCAGGGGCCGCAGCCGCGAGGCCGGCGGTGTAGCCGGAGATCCACAGCAGGCCGGGCGCATCGAGGCCGCGCACCAGTTCCGCGAGCCGGCCTTCCCGTTCGGCATCGAGCGGGAAGGCCGGGGACGTCGACAGGGGAAGGGAAGCCGCCATGGATACGATCGTACGTAGCGAGGCGGCACCGACGGAAAGACTGGCTCGTTATGCCCTTATAACGAGATTGACAGGCAGAGGCCGGGCGTGTTGCTATGCAGCGGATGACGCAGTACATCAAGCTTCCTGGCCTACTCCTGCTTACCTCGAAAAGGTGCGGGACGACGGGCTAGTACCCGAAGGAACCTGGAAACAGGAACCCCGCACCGGCCCAGGCCGCTGCGGGGTTTCTTTTTTTGCGCAGGAGAGAATCCATGCAGGACCGAGTGAAGATCTTCGACACGACGCTGCGCGACGGCGAGCAGTCCCCCGGTTGCAGCATGACCCGGGACGAGAAGCTGCGCGTCGCGCGCGCCCTCGCCGAGCTCGGCGTCGACATCATCGAGGCCGGGTTCCCGGCCGCATCGCCGGGCGACTTCGAATCGGTCGCCGCCGTCGCGCAGGAGGTGCAAGGCCCGGTCATCTGTGCGCTCGCGCGCTGCACGCGCGCGGACATCGACTCCGCCTGGTCGGCCCTCGCCGGCGCGGCCAGGCCGCGCCTGCACGTGTTTCTCGCAACCAGCGCGATTCACCGGGAACACAAGCTCAAGATGGCGCGCGAGGAGATCGTGCGTCTCGCGGCCGAGGGCGTGCGCCACGCGCGTTCGCTCTGCGAGGACGTCGAGTTCTCGCCCGAGGACGCGTCCCGAACCGAGCTCGATTTCCTCACCGAGGTCGTGCAGGCCGCCGTCGACGCCGGCGCGACGACGATCAACGTCCCGGACACGGTCGGCTACACGACGCCGCAGGAATTCCACGAGACCTTCGTGCACCTGCGCAGCCACGTGCGAGGCATCGAGGCTGTCACGCTGTCGGTCCACTGCCACGACGACCTCGGCATGGCGGTCGCCAACAGCCTCTCCGCGGTGCGCGCGGGCGCGCGCCAGGTCGAGTGCACCATCAACGGCATCGGCGAGCGGGCCGGCAACTGCTCCATGGAGGAGATCGTGATGGCGCTCAAGGTGCGCCAGCAGGCCTTTGGCGTGGCAACCTCCATCCGCGCCGAGCGCCTGTACCCGACCTGCCGCCTGGTCTCGACGATCACCGGCATGCCGATCCCGCGCAACAAGGCGATCACCGGCGAGAATGCCTTCGCGCACGAGTCCGGCATCCACCAGCACGGCATGCTGCGCAATGCCGCGACCTACGAGATCATGCGTCCGCAGGACGTCGGCCTCTCGCGCAGCCACCTGGTGCTCGGCAAGCACAGCGGCCGGCACGCGTTCCGCGAACGCGTGCGCGAGCTCGGCTTCGAGCTCGACGAGACCGAGTTCAACGCGGTCTTCGCACGCTTCAAGGCACTCGCGGACCGCAAGAAGGAGCTATTCGACGGTGACATCGAGGCGCTCGTGCTCGACACGGAGGGCGGAAGCGACGGCCCCTGGTCGCTCGCCAGGCTCGCGACGACCGCCGTCACCGGCGAAGCCGCGCGTGCCGAGGTGGAACTCGCGCACGGCGACGGCCGGCGGCTGAAGTCGGCGGCGAGCGGAGACGGCCCGGTGGATGCCGCGCTGAAGGCCATCGAGCAGGCGATCGGCCTGCCGCTGCGGCTGCGCAAGTTCGAGGTCCGCAGCGTCACCGAAGGCGAGGACGCGCAGGGCGAGGCCCTGGTCACGGTCGAATGCGAAGGCCGCACCTACCGCGGCAGCAGCGTCAGCACCAACATCGTCGAGTCTGGCGTGCGCGCCTTCCTCGATGTCGTCAACCGGATCGAGACGGCGCGTCAGAGTGCGCGCCGGCCGCAGGCGGCGGTCGGATGAATCCACGGTCCCTGTTCGAGAAGATCTGGCAGGCGCACGAGGTCGTGCCGGAAACGGCCGAGACGCCGGCGATCCTCTACGTGGATCTTCACCTGGTCCACGAAGTCACGACGCCGCAGGCCTTCGCGGCACTCGAGGCGCGCGGCCTGCCCGTGCGCCGGCCCGGCCGGACGCTGGGTACCCTCGACCACTCGACCCCGACCGAAGTTGCGCAACTCGCCGGCCGCATCCCGATCCGCGACCAGTCCGCCGCGGCGCAGGTCGCGGCGCTCGAGCGGAATGCCCGCGCGCATGGCATCGAGCTGCTCGGCCTCGGCGATCCGCGGCGCGGAATCGTGCACGTGATCGGCCCGGAGCTCGGCCGCACCCTGCCTGGCATGACGATCGTCTGCGGCGACAGCCATACGAGTACGCACGGTGCCTTCGGCACGCTCGCCTTCGGCATCGGCACCACCGAAGTCGGGCACGTGCTCGCGACGCAGTGCCTGCTGCAGCGCAAGCCACGCAGCCTCGAGGTCTTCGTCGAGGGTCGGCTGCCTGCGGGCGTCGGGGCGAAGGACCTCGTGCTCACGATCATCGGCCGGCTCGGAGTCGACGGCGGTACCGGTCATGTCATCGAGTACCGTGGCGAGGCAATCCGCGCACTGTCGATGGACGAGCGCATGACGGTCTGCAACATGTCGATCGAGGCGGGCGCGCGCGCGGGAATGATCGCGCCGGATGGCGTGACCTTCGAGTACCTGCGCGGGCGGCCCGGCGTGCCGTCGGCGGGGGCCTACGAGCGCGCGGTCGAGCAGTGGCGTGAGCTGCCGGGCGATAGCGGCGCCGCCTTCGACCGTGATTTGAAGCTCGATGCGCGTGAAGTCGAGCCGATGATCAGCTATGGCACCAACCCGGGCATGGTCGCCGCCGTCGGCGGCAGCATTCCCGAGCGCGGCGACGAGGCATTCATGAAGGCGCTGCGCTACATGGGCTTCGAGCCGGGCGAGCGGCTAGCCGGGAAGCGCGTCGATCTGGTGTTCATCGGCAGCTGCACGAACTCGCGCCTGTCGGACCTGCAGGCCGCCGCCGCGATCCTGAAGGACCGCAAGCTTGCCAAGGGCGTGCGCATGCTGGTCGTGCCGGGATCGCAGCAGGTCAAGCGCGAGGCGGAACGTGAGGGCCTCGACGCGATCTTCACGGCCGCCGGTGCGGAGTGGCGCGAATCCGGCTGCTCGATGTGCATCGGCATGAACGGCGACATCGCCGCGCCCGGCCAGTACGTCGTGAGCACGAGCAATCGCAACTTCGAGGGGCGGCAGGGCGCCGGCACCCGTACCCTGCTCGCCGGTCCCGCGACCGCCGCAGCCGCGGCCGTCACGGGCCGGGTCACCGATCCCCGCGAACTGGCGGCCTGAGCCATGGATACCGGCAAGGCGGCCGTGATCCGCAGCATCCGTTCGCGCACCGTGGTGCTCGCGGCCGATGACGTCGATACCGACCAGATCATCCCCGCGCGCTTCCTGACGACCACGCGTCGCGACGGCTTCGGCGACGCCCTGTTCGCCGGCTGGCGTTTCGATGCCAAGGGGCTGCCTCGATCCGGATTCGCGCTCAACGATGCTGCGTTTCGCGATGCCGCGGTGCTCGTGGCCGGGCGCAACTTCGGTTGCGGATCATCGCGCGAGCATGCCGCCTGGGCGCTGCGCGACTACGGATTCCGCGCCATCGTCTGCGCCTCGTTCGCGGACATCTTCCGCAATAACGCGCTCAAGAACGGACTCGTGCCGGTGGCAGTGGGCGCGCCAACGCTCGCCTGGCTGATGGCGAACCCGGGCGTCGAGGTCACGATCGACCTGGAGACGGCAACGCTGCGGCTTCCCGGGCAGGAGCCCACGCCGTTCCCGATCGATTCCTTCGCGCGCTACCGGCTCCTGAACGGGATCGACGAGCTCGGCTACCTGCTGTCGCATTCGGCGGCCATCGACGCCTTCGAGGGAAACCGCGGCGAATGAAGGCACGCATCGCCGTCCTGCCCGGCGACGGCGTCGGCCCGGAAGTCACGGCCGAGGCCGCGCGCGCGCTCGCCGCGGTCGCGGAGCGCTTCCGCCACGACTTCGAGTTCGTCGAGGCGCCTGTCGGTGCCGCGGCGATGGACGCGGGCCAGGAGCCGTTGCCGCCGGCGACGCTCGCGCTCGCGCGCGACGCCGATGCCGTGCTGTTCGGCGCGATCGGTTCGCCGCGCCACGCCGACCCCGCGGCGAAGACGCGCCCGGAGCAGGCGATCCTGGGCCTGCGCCAGGCGCTCGGCCTGTTCGCCAATCTGCGACCCGTCGTGCCGCAGGCGGCGCTGTACCACGCGTCGCCGCTCAAGGAATCGCTGCTCCAGGGCGTCGACCTGATGATCGTGCGGGAGCTGACCGGCGGAATCTACTTCGGGCGCCGGGTGCGCGAGGCTGATGCGGCGAGCGACGAGTGTCGATACAGCAACGCGGAGATCGAGCGGATCGCGCGCGTGGCGTTCCGCCTCGCGGGCGCGCGGCGCGGGCGCGTGACGTCGGTGGACAAGGCGAACGTGCTCGAGACTTCCCGGCTGTGGCGCGAGGTCGTCGCGCGCGTCGCGTGCGAGGAATTTCCCGCGGTACAGCTGGAGCACCAGCTGGTCGATTCGACGGCGATGCTACTGCTGACGCGCCCGGCCAACTTTGACGTGCTGGTCACCGAGAACCTGTTCGGCGACATCCTGAGCGACGAGGCGGCAGCACTCGCCGGCTCGCTGGGGCTCATGCCCTCGGCATCGCTCGGCGAGGGACGCCGCGGTTTGTACGAGCCGATCCACGGCTCGGCGCCGGACATTGCGGGTCGCGGCATCGCGAACCCCTACGGCGCCATCGCCAGCGCCGCCTTGCTGCTGCGCCATTCGCTCGGTCTCGAGCGCGAGGCGGCGGCGATCGAGGGCGCCCTCGCGGGCGCCATCGCCGCGGGCGTGCTGACCGCGGACATCGCGCCGCGCGGCGCGTCGCCTGCCGGAACCCGGGCCGCTGGCGACGCCGTGATCGACCGGATCTGATCGATCAGCCGTCGGTGACTGCGCCTTCCGCCGCGCTGCCGACCAGTCGCCGGTACTTGGCCAGCACGCCCGGCGGGACTTCCCGCAACGTCAGTTGCCACGATTTACGCCGGGTCTCGAGGACCTTGTCGTCCGCATGCAGACGAAGCTCGCGCGCCTCGGCATCGATCGTGATCTCATCGTTTTCCGCGATCAGCGCGATGGGGCCGCCTTCGGCCGCCTCGGGCGTGACGTGCCCGACGACGAAGCCGTGGCTGCCGCCCGAGAATCGTCCATCTGTGATGAGTGCGACGGAGTCCCCGAGTCCGCGGCCCATGAGCGCCGCGGTTGGCGAGAGCATCTCGCGCATCCCCGGCCCGCCCTTCGGACCCTCGTTGCGGATGACGATGACGCTGCCCGGCGCGATTTTTCCGTCCAGGATCGCCTGAAGGCAGGATTCCTCGGATTCGAAGACGCGTGCGCGGCCGGTGAACCGCAGGCCTTCCTTGCCGGTAATCTTGGCAACGGCGCCGGTCGGGGCGAGGTTGCCGTACAGCACTACCAGGTGACTTTCCGGCTTGATCGGGTCGTCGAATCCGCGCACCACCGACTGGCCGGCCGGATAAGGGCCGGTATCGGCGAGGTTCTGCGCCAGCGTCCTCCCGCTCACCGTGAGGCAGTCGCCGTGCAGCAGTCCCCGGTCGAGCAGCATGCGCATGAGCGGCGTGATGCCGCCGACGGCGACCAGCTCGGACATCAGGTACTTGCCGCTCGGCCTGAGGTCGGCGAGCACGGGCACGCGCCGGCCGATTCGCGTGAAATCATCGAGTTCGAGCGGCACGCGCGCGGCCCGCGCGATCGCGAGCAGGTGCAGCACGGCGTTGGTCGACCCGCCGAGCGCGATGACGGTCGTAATCGCGTTCTCGAACGCCTCGCGCGTCAGGATCGCGGACGGTCGCAGCCCGCGCTCGAGCAGGCGCACGGCCGCCTCGCCGGCGCGGCGGCAGTCGGCGAGCTTGTCTTGCGACACCGCCTCCTGCGCCGAGCTGTTGGGCAGGCTCATGCCGAGCGCCTCGATCGCCGAGGCCATGGTGTTCGCCGTGTACATGCCGCCGCAGGAGCCGGGACCCGGGATCGCGGTGCGCTCGATCTGTGCGAGGCCGGCGTCGTCGAGGTCACCCTTGGCGTGACGCCCGACGGCTTCAAATACGCTGACGATGTCGGTGCGTCCAGCACCGGGCCGGATCGTGCCGCCATAGACGAACACGGCCGGCCGGTCGAGGCGGGCGAGCGCCATCATGCAGCCCGGCATGTTTTTGTCGCAGCCGCCGATCGCGACCAGTCCGTCGAAACCCTGGGCGCCCGCGACGGTCTCGATTGAGTCGGCGATGACCTCGCGCGAGACGAGCGAGTAGCGCATGCCGGGCGAGCCCATCGAGATGCCGTCCGACACGGTGATCGTGTTGAACAGCACGTCGCGCCCGCCTGCCTCGCGCACACCCTGGCAGGCGGCCTCCGCGAGCTCGCCGATGTGCAGGTTGCAGGGCGTCACTCGGCTCCAGGTCGAGGCGACGCCGACCTGTGGGCGCCCGAAATCCGCGTCGGTGAAGCCGACGGCGCGCAGCATGGCGCGGTTAGGCGAGCGCTCGGCGCCCTCGACCACCTGGCGCGAATAGCGACGCGGGTCATCCTTGCTCATGGGGCGCATCGTGTCCCATGCATGGCGTTGCTGACAAGCCAGGCAATGGTCATGTGCTGGAGGCGGCCGTGAAGCCGGGTGCAGCGACATTGTCACTGGAGCAACATGCGCATTGCAGTTTCTTCAACCTACGGGGAGCACACAAGATGATCGGATACGTCACGCTTGGCACGAACGATGGACAAGCCAACCCTCGGGATCGTGATTCTCGCGCGCTACAGTGGACCGGGTGTACAAGAAGGCGCTTGAACTTGGCGGGACCGACGAAGGTCCAGCAGGCCCGCGCGGCGAGGATTTCTACGCCGGTAACTTTCGCGACCTGGACGGCAACAAGCTCAGCGTGTTCTGCACGGTCTAGACGCTGCGCGCGTACCAGGCGTAGTCGAGTTCGGTGACCTGCGCGGAGAAGCGGGCGCACTCCTGGCGCTTGATGCCGATGTAGTTTGCCAGCGTCCCGGCGCCCAGCGCGTCGCGCAGGAACGCGGACTGTTCCGCGCGATCCAGCGCTTCATGCCAGGTCGCGGGGAACTCGCGCGCGGCGGCCTGGGCGTAGCCATTCCCCTCGGTCGGAGGCCCGGGATCCAGCGCTTCGCGCAGGCCTTTCTCGATCCCCGCCAGCACGGTGGCCGCGGCGAGATAGAGATTCGCATCCGCACCGGACACGCGGTGCTCGACGTGGCGGCTGTCCGGCGGACCCGCAGGGATGCGCAGGCTCACGGTCCGGTTGTTGACGCCCCAGGTCGACGACACCGGCGCGTAGCTCGCCGACTGGAAGCGCCGGTAGGAGTTCGCATTCGGCGCGAAGATCGCGAAGCTCTCCGCCATCGTCCGTCGCAGCCCGCCGACCATGTGACGAAGCACGCTGCTGCCGGCCGGGTCGTCGGCGGCGCAGAGATTGGTCCCGGCGTCGCCGCCGTGACGCTCGAGGCTCACGTGCAGGTGCAGGCCACTGCCGGCGCGCTCGGCAAAGGGCTTCGCCATGAAGGTCGCGAGCAGGCCATGCCGGGCGGCGACACCCCGCAGCAGGCGCTTGAACAGGATGGCCTCGTCGACGGCGCGCAAGGCGTCGCGGCGGTGCGACAGCGTGATCTCGAACTGGCCGGCTGCGTACTCGGACATCAGTGTCTCGGCCGGAACGCCCTGTGCCTTGGCGGCCGCGAAGACGTCCGCGAACAGCGGTGCCAGATCGTCGAGTCGGGTGAGGCTGTAGGCGTCGATCTTCTGCCGCTCGCTGGAGCGACCGCCGCCAGCCGGCTGCAAGGTGTCAGGATGAAGCAGGTAAAACTCGAGTTCGCAGGCCAGTACCGGCGAGAACCCGAGACTCTGCAGCCGGCCGATCGAGCGCACGAGCGCGTGGCGCGGGTCTGCCGGCGCGGGCGTGCCGTCGCGCTCGAACATCGTCAACATCAGTTGCGCGCTGGGAACCGGTAGCCAGGTCACGGGTGTGAGCGTGCCCGCAACTGGGCGACACACCATGTCGGCGTCGCCCGTGTCCCAGACCAGGCCCGTGGCATCGACATCCATCCCGGTGACGTCGAGACCGAGAATGGACCCGGCGACCTGCCGGCCGCTGGAGTAGAGGCGCGCCAGCTCGTGTCGGCGGACCAGCTTCCCGCGAGTCACGCCACCGGGATCGGTTATGAAGACCTGCACGGCGTCGATGCCGGGATGGCGGTCGAGGAACGCCTCCAATTCCTGCTCGCCATTTGATGACATTGAGGCGTTCGTCGTCAGTGCTCGTCCAACCGCGCGGCGGCAATGCCAAGCGGCGCGAATGACTTGTGCATCCTGACCAGCGGAACCGGAACGCCGCCGCGCGGGTCCTCGATTCGCTCGGCGGCGACGTAGCCGCAGGCGAGGTACATGGGCATGCCCGCCATGGTCGACATCAGCTCGATGCGGCGGAATCCTTCCGCTGCCGCAGCGTGCTCGCACAGGCGGAGGATCAGCCGCCCAACGCCCTTCCGCACGTGGTCCGGGTGCGTGTACATGGCCCGGACGCGTGCAGCATCCACGCGCGGATCGAGGATTGCGGCGCTGCGGCCTGGCGTCCGGTTCCCGCCGTAGAGCGTGGCGCGCCGCCCCCATCCGCCGCAGCCGGCAAGTTTTCCGTCCGCGTCGACGACAAAATAGGTCCCGTCCATAATCAGCTCGGTATCGAGACCCATGAATGTCCGGCTCGCGGCAATCTGTGGGGAGGAGAGGAAGGGTTTCTGAAGCTCCGTGATCGCGGCTTCCATCAGTTTGCCCAGGGCGCCCTGGTCTGCAAGCGTCGCGAGCCGGTAGGAAAGCGGGCCGACGGACTTCATCGAAGGGTCAACGGGGCGCGAAGTAACATGCCCCGCCCGCCCCGCTGAACCAACGTCCGCCAGCCTCAGAACCGGACTCTCAGGGCCGCGTAGTAGTACCCGCCATTGATGCCGAACGGTCCGCCGCTGCGCGGATAGACCTGCCCGTCTGACAGGCTGCCGGTCAGCGTGTAGATCGGATTGCTTGCGGTCGCGGCGATCTTGTCCGGGTACGTGTTGAAGATATTGGTTCCACCGACCGTCAGCGTGTATTTTTCCATGAAGGTGTAGCTGAGATCGAGGTCGGCCGTGGTCTTTTCGCCGAACTCCTGCCCGTCAACGATGCGACCGTTGGCGTCAAATTCCGTCGGGTAATCGTTCGCGTCGATCCACGAGCCATAGTAGTTCACCCGGAAATTCACCCCGAAATTTCCGAGCGACCAGTTGCCGGAAAACGTAGCGCGATGGTTGGGGGCCAGGCGCTCGATGCCGATGACCTGGTCGCCGCTAACAATGGCGGGATCAAAATTCTCGGCTTCGCTCTTGTTGTAGTTGTAGGCGAGCGTGAGGTCGAGATTGTCGGTGGCCGCCCAGGTACCAACCACATCGACGCCATGGGTCGTGGTGTCGAACGCGTTGGTGAAGTACTGAACGGAGCCATTCAGTCCGACGGACGCGAGCTCAGGCAGCGCGAGAATGTCGTCAGCGTCCACGAAGTAGCTTTGAGAAATGAAGATGCGGTCCTCCACCTCGATCTCGTACCAGTCGACGGTCAACGTGACAGTGTCCAGCGGACGGAGCACGAAGCCGACGCCGTAGTTCGTGGCGGTCGCAGGCTTCAGCAATTCAGCCCCGTAGTACTGCGCCACCGCGCTGGTCACCGGGAACGTGCCTTGCTGCACCGACTCGCCGGCAAGGAAGGTCGTGGTCAGGATCTGCGTATTGTTCTGGCCCGGCGACGGCGCGTGGAAGCCAGTGCCGATCGTCGCGCGCAGCGAGAACGAATCGGCCAGATGCCAGATTGCATTCAGCTTGCCTACGACTTCGCTACCGAAGGTTTCATAGTCCTCGTAGCGCACGGCCGCGCCCATCGTGACACTCTCGGTGATGTCGCCTTCGAGACCGAAGTAGACGCCGTAGCTGGTTTGACTGTTCGAGTTCGCGTAGGTCGGGCTGGTACCGCCGTACCCGCTGGCGGCGGGATCCTCGACCTCGGTGAACCCACCGGTCGCCTGGAACACACCGGGAGCGATCTCGGTATACAGCGGATTCGCTGTTGCGTACGGCCCCGCGCCATAAGACTGGAAATCACCCTCCGTCGACTCGAAAGTCTCGTCGCGGTATTCAGCGCCGGCCGAGAAGGTCAGCGGACTCGCCATCCCGGCGTCGATCTCGTAAGTGACATCCAGGTTGACGTTGATCTCCTCCTGGATCAAATCGCCGAATTCAAAGCTCGTCTGCGTCTCCGGCCCGAATGACGGGCTGATCGAGTTGTACATCGAGAGCGCGAGGGTATTGCGGCTGAGCGACGTGGAAAAGTCGTAATTCAGCCCGCTTTCCGCCTCGCCCCTGAAGCCGACCGTGCCAAAAATCTGCTCGTTCTCGCCCACAAATCGCGGTGTGAATCCGCCCGGGTAGAGCGAGCTCATCAAGAACGCGTTGTCGGGGTCCTCGACGAATCCGCCGGCGGGGCAGGTCGCGTTGTTCGCCGGGCATGGATAGTAGAAGGGGTGCTGGAAGAACGACCGACCGCCCAGATCGTTGAAAAAGGTAGTGTCGCCATCGGTGGCTTCGAAGGGGCGCGTGCCGATCAGCGACGAGCGGAAGTTGAAGCTCTGGTCCGTCTTGGTGTCGGCGTAATTGCCGAATAAGTAGAGTTCGCTGTTCTCGCCCATCCCGAACTCGGAGTTGAGCACGAACTTGAAACCGTGGGTCGGAGACGAGCCCCAGATCTGTACCGGCAGCGGGTAATGCGGCAGCTGGTCGGCAAGATCCGGGTTTTCCTCAGCGAACGCGATCGCAACCGGGCGCGTCGCGCCGCGGCTCGTCTGCTCGTCATCGAAGTACTCGGCCGCGAGGTTGATGAATCCGTCGTTGCCCACCTCGAAGCCGGCATTGGCCGCAAACAGCATGCCGTCACCATCGCTGTTGTCCTGGTACTGGCCCATTCGGGCTACGACTTCAAATCCAACATCGTCGCGCAGCCCGTAATTGAGCACGCCAGCAATTGCGTCCGAACCATACTGGGCGGTCGCGCCATCGCGCAGAATTTCCAGCTTCTTGACTGCGATGCTCGGGATGGACGAAAGGTCCGAACCGTGCGAGCCGAATGAGAGGCCCGTGTCGCCACCGGCGTAAACCTGCACCAGCGCCGAACGATTGAAGCGCTTGCCGTTCAGCAGCACCAGGACCTGGTCCGACGGCAGACCGCGCAGCGACGGCGCGCGGACGAAGGTCGACGCGTCGGAGATCGTGTTTTGTGGGACGAAGAACGACGGAACGACGTTCTTGACCACGTCGAGCATGTTGGAGGCCGCTTGTGTATTGAGCTCCGCGCCGCCGATGACGTCGATCGGAGATGCGGACTCCGTCGCCGAACGGTCCGTGCGGCGGGTGCCGGTCACGATCACTTCTTCCAGCGCGCGATCGCCGGGCGCATTCGCCGCGGTCTGTGCCTGGGCATCGGCTGCGACACCCACCGAAAGGGTTCCGAGAGCTGCGTAAATTCCCGCCAGCAGGCGGAGGTTTCGAGTCGGGACGTTCTTGTTTTGCATTGCACTACCTCGATGTTTGATTGCTCGAGTCGTGTTCTAGGGGCGTGCGAATGGCACGCCTCCCCCTCTAGCGGCCAGATCAATGGCGCATGATTCAGCAGGATCTCCGTTCTTGATCCGCGATTTAACATTAGCACGGTGCCCGCCCCCACCCGCAAGCGGCGCGAGCCTGGGCCGGGATCCTCCTGCCTTCCCGGTACGCAAGCCATTGGAAAGGCAGCATTTGCGGCGTCACACTAGCCGGGCGCCAGACAGCGGCGTCAGAGGGTCGAGCGATGACCAACAAGACCGAGCTGACCGGTATCCGCCAGTGCATCGACCAGATCGACGAGCAGATCCAGCGGCTCATCGCCGAACGGGCGCGCCTGGCGCGCGATGTCGGCGCCAGCAAGAAGGCGGGCGCCGCGGTCGACTTCTACCGCCCGGAACGCGAGGCGGAGGTGCTGCGGAACGTCGTCGCCCGCAACCAGGGCCCGCTCAAGGACGAGGAGATGCTGCGCCTGTTCCGCGAGATCATGTCGGCCTGCCTCGCGCAGCAGGAGCCGCTCAAGATCGCCTTCCTCGGTCCCGAGGGGACCTACACGCACGCCGCCGTGTCGCGCCACTTCGGGCACTCGGTGCGCGCGCTGCCGCTGCCGGAAGTCGAAAACGTGTTCCGTGAAGTGGAGTCAGGCAGCGCCGACTTCGGCGTGGTGCCGATCGAGAATTCCACGGAAGGCACGGTGCGGCATTCCCTCGACATGTTCCTGTCCTCGCCGCTCAAGATCTGTGGCGAGGTGGAACTCGCGATCCGTCACCACCTGCTGGCGAGGGCGGGGGGCCTGTCGGAGGTGCGCCGCATCTGCGCGCATGCCCAGGCGCTCGCGCAGTGTCGCGCGACGCTCGAGGAACTGCTGCCCGGCGTGGAACGCGTTGCGGTCGCAAGCAATGCCGAGGGCGCACGGCGCGCCCGCGACGAGTCGGGCACCGCGGCCATCGCGAGCCAGGCGGCGGCGGAGATCTACGGACTTCGCACCCTTGCCGCCGAGATCGAGGACCGGCCGGACAATACGACGCGCTTCCACATCATCGGCCGCACGCTGCTCGCGCCGAGTGGCCGCGACAAGACGACGCTGCTGATGTCGATGGCCGACACCGAGTCCCCCGGCGCGCTCCACCTGCTGCTCGAGCCGCTTGCGCGTCACGGCATCAGCATGACGCGCATCGAGTCGCGCCCCTCGCTGCAGCGCAAATGGCACTACGTGTTCTTCGTCGACATCCTCGGCCACGCCGCGGACCCGGGCGTCGCACCGGCGCTCGAGGAGCTCGGCCGCACCGCGTCGTTGTTCCGGGTGCTCGGTGCCTACCCTCGCAGCGTCTGAATTCGGGGGCCTTGACTCACCTCGATGATTCACGGAATATCGACCGAATGTCTAGCTCAACGCACCGCAAAACCGCCCTGCTGACGAACCCCGCTTCGTCGGTGACAGCGCGCGCGATGCTGGATGCGATGCTTGTCGGTACGGTATTCGTAGTCCTTATTGGAGGATTACGCGGGGTTACCTGATCCGACGGCAAAGCCGAACTGCAATCAGAACCCCGCACCGGTCCAGCCGCTGCGGGGTTCTTCGTTTCTGGGGCTCGAGGAGTGCAAGCGATGAAGATCTATTTCGAGGAAGACGCCGATCCAAAGGCGCTCGCGGACGGGCAGATCGCCGTCCTCGGTTACGGCAGCCAGGGACGCGCGCATGCGCTCAACCTGAAGGGCAGTGGTTACCCGGTCGTGGTCGGTCTCAGGCCTGATGGCAAGAGCGCCGAGCGTGCCAAGGCAGAAGGCCTGGAGGTGAAGAGTCCCGCGGAGGCCGTCGCAGGCGCGACGCTCGTCGCCTTCCTGACGCCCGACATGACGCACCGCGCGCTGTTCGAACAGGTGAAGGACCGCCTCGCCCCGCGCGCAACGCTGCTGTTCGCGCATGGCTTCAGCATCCACTACGGACAGGTCCAGCCGGGCAAGGCGCACGACGTCGTGCTCGTCGCGCCGAAGAGTCCGGGCGACCTTGTGCGGCGGCAGTACGAAGCGGGGCAGGGTGTGCCTTGCCTCCTCGCCGTCGCGCAGGACGCGACCGGCCGCGCCAAGGCGCGCGCACTCTCCTATGCGCACGCGATCGGCGGCACGAGGAGCGGCGTACTCGAGACCAGTTTTGCGGAAGAGACGGAGACGGACCTGTTCGGCGAGCAGGCCGTGCTATGCGGCGGCGCGACCGAGCTGGTCCTCAAGGGTTACGAGACCCTGGTCGAGGCCGGCTACCAGCCGGAGGTCGCCTACTTCGAGTGCCTGCACGAACTGAAGCTGATCGTCGACCTGCTGTATGAGGGCGGACTTGCGAAGATGCACCAGTTCGTGAGTGAGACCGCCAAGTACGGTGACCTCACGCGCGGGCCGCGCGTCATCGACGGCCACGTGAAGGCTGCCATGCGGCAGATCCTCGAAGAGATCCGCTCCGGGGAGTTCGCGCGCGAGTGGATCGCGGAGAACGCCGAGGGCCAGCCGCGTTACCGCGAGCTCCTGCAGCGCGACCTGAACCATCCCATCGAGCGCGTCGGCAAGACGCTGCGCGAACGCATGGCCTGGCTCAAACGCCAGGCCGCGGCCTGAAGCGGCCGGGGCGCGGGGAGCAGGGAGGCCCATGAAAGGCGCGGAAGCACTGCTGGAGGCACTGCGCGACCGCGGCGTCGATACGGTGTTCGGCTACCCGGGCGGCGCGATCATGCCACTTTACGACGCGCTGCTCGGTTCCGGCATCCGGCACGTCCTGGTGCGCCACGAGCAGGCGGCCGCATTCGCAGCTGATGGCTACGCGCGGGTATCGGGCCGGCCGGGAGTCTGCATCGCGACTTCGGGACCGGGCGCGACCAACCTGGTGACCGGCATCGCCAACGCCTTCCTCGACTCGGTCCCGCTGATCGCCATCACCGGACAGGTGGCGACGCCGCTGATGGGCACGGATGCCTTCCAGGAGGTGGACATCTTCGGCATCACGCTGCCGATCGTGAAGCACAGCTACGTCGTGCGCCACATCGAGGACCTGCCGCGCATCGTCCATGAGGCCTGGGACATCGCGGCGAGCGGCCGCCCGGGGCCGGTACTGATCGACCTGCCGAAGAACATCGCTGCTGGTGAGGCGCACGGGGCCCGGCGCGTGCACGAGCCGCGCCCGACGCCCGCGCGCGCGGAGGCGGCCCTGCTCGATAGCGCGGCGGCGATGATCGACGCCGCAGAACGGCCCGTCGTTTACGCGGGCGGCGGCATCGGCATCGGCCGAGCCGTGCAGGCGTTCCGCGACTTCGTCGCACAGACCGGGATTCCGGTCGTCAGCACGCTGAAAGGCCTCGGCGCAATACCCACGGATGATCCGGCATTCCTCGGAATGCTCGGCATGCACGGATCGCGCGCCGCGAACACGGCCGTTCAGCAGTCCGACCTGCTGGTCGTCGTCGGCGCACGCTTCGACGATCGGGCGACCGGCAAGCTCGACGGCTTTGCGCCGGGCGCGCGGGTGATCCACCTCGACATCGACCCCGCGGAGATCGACAAGCTCAGGCGCGTGGAACTCGCGCTCGCCGGCGATCTTTCCTGCTCGCTCGCTGCGCTTGCGCAGCAGCGGCCGCGGATCGGCGCGTGGCGCCGGCACTGTCAGAGCCTGAAAACGGAGCACGTGCAACGCTACGACGCGCCAGGCGAGGGCGTCTTTGCGCCGGAACTGCTGCGCCGGCTGTCCGTCGCCGCGCAGGGCGAAGCGACACTCACCTGCGACGTCGGCCAGCACCAGATGTGGGTCGCGCAGCATTGCCTGATCCGGCGGCCGGAGCGCCACCTGACGAGCGGCGGTCTCGGCGCGATGGGCTACGGCCTGCCGGCCGCCATCGGCGCCCAGCTCGCGGATCCCGCACGCACGACGATCGCCGTGAGCGGCGACGGCTCGATCATGATCAACATCCAGGAACTCGCGACGCTCAAGCGCTACGGGTTGCCGGTCAAGGTCCTGTTGATCGATAACCAATCGCTCGGCATGGTGCGACAGTGGCAGGAGCTCTTTTTCGAGCGCCGCTTCAGCGAAGTCGATCTCTCCGACAATCCGGATTTCGCCGCGGTCGCGCGCTCCTTCGGCATCGACGCGCTGACGCTCGACGAAAAAGGGCAGATGGACGAGGCGGTCGACGCGCTGCTGAACCATCCCGGGCCGCTGTTCGTCCACTGCCGGATCGACCCCGCCGCCAACGTCTGGCCGCTCGTTCCGCCGGGACACACCAACGCCACCATGCTCGAAGGGAGCACGCAATGAACCGCACCATCGAAGTAAACCTGACGCACGCGGAAGGCGCGATCGTGCGAACGCTGGGCCTGATCGAGCGGCGTGGCTTCGTCGTGCATGGCGTCGAAACCGCGAGCGACCCGCATGGCGGCGCGCTCGTGCTGCGCGTCGAGGTGGGATCACGCGGGCGCCCCTTCGACGTGCTGGTGCGCCAGATCCTGCGACTGTTCGACGTCCGCAACGCGTTCCTCGTCGAGCCGCAGGCCGGCCAGCGGCTCGTATGCTGAGCGAGACACATTCCGTTCCGGCCGGTCCCGCGGCAGGTCCTGCCGCCGCGCCGCGCTGGGTGGTTCACAAGTTCGGTGGCTCGAGCCTCGCGGATGCCGGCTGCTTCCGGCGCGTCGCGGGCATCGTCGCGGATCTCGCCGAGCCGAGAGTGGCGATGGTGCTGTCCGCCTGCCGCGGCGTGACCGACGCCCTCATCAACCTGGTGACGGCCGCCGAAGGCGCGCGGCTCGACACCTGCCGCGCGAGCCTCGCGCGCCTCGAGGCGCGTCACGGCGAGATCGCCGCGGAACTCCTCGGTCCCGCCGAGCGGCAGGCCTTCCTCGAGTTGCTGCGATCCGACATCGGCGACCTCGAGCGCCTGCTGCAGGCGGTGGCGCTGGTTCGCTCCGCGGGCCGCGATATCCGCGACCGCGTCGCCGGCTTCGGCGAACTGTGGTCGAGCCGGCTGTTTGCAGCTTTCCTCCGCGAGCGCGATCCGGGCCGCGCAGTGCGCTGGCTGGATGCGCGCGAGGTGGTCGCGGTGGAGTGGGGACCGCTGGGTCCCGGTGTGCAGTGGGGCGCCTCGCGCGAGAAAGCGGCGCGCCTGGTCGGGACGGGCGAGGCCGGCGTACTGGTGATCCCGGGCTTCGTCGCGAGCGACACGCGCGGCCTGCAGACCACGCTCGGCCGGAACGGCAGCGACTTTTCAGCCTCAATCTTCGGCGCATTGCTCGGCGCGCGCGAGATCGTCATCTGGACCGATGTCAGCGGCGTGCTCTCGGCCGATCCGGGCCAGGTGCCGGACGCGAAGGTCATCGGCTCGCTCTCGTACAACGAGGCCATGGAATTGGCCTATTTCGGCGCGAAGGTCATTCACCCGCAGACGATGGCGCCAGCGGTCGAGCAGGACATCCCGATCCGCATCAGGAATACCTTTTCCCCGTCCGATGCGGGGACCACCATCGTCGCCGAGCCGGAGCCAGGCGAGCAGGTCAAGGGCATCACCAGCATCCGCGACGTCGCACTCGTCAACCTCGAGGGCGCCGGGATGATCGGTGTCCCGGGAACGGCGCACCGGCTGTTCGGTGCGCTGCACGAGGCGGGGATCTCGGTGATCCTGATCTCGCAAGGCAGTTCCGAGCACTCGATCTGCTTCGCGGTCCCGGCCGGCCAGGCGACGCTCGCGGAGCGTGCGGTGCGCCGGGCCTTCGCCGCGGAGCTGCGCGACGGGCAGATCCAGAGCGTCGCCGTCGATTCCGGCTGCGCCATCATCGCCGTCGTCGGCGACGGCATGGCACATCACCACGGCATCGCCGGCAAGCTCTTCCAGGCCTTCGGACAGGCGGGCATCAACCTGCGCGCGATCGCGCAGGGCGCCTCGCAGCGGAACATCTCCGCGGTCATTGACGCGAAGGAGACGTCGAAGGCACTGCGTGCCGTGCACGCCGCCTTCTACCTGTCGCCGCACACGCTCTCCATCGGCCTGGTCGGACCCGGGACGATCGGCAGCGTGCTGCTGACGCAGCTCGCCTCGCAGTCGGAACGGCTGCGCCGCGACTTCAAGCTCGACCTGCGGGTGCGCGGGATTGCGACCTCGCGCCGCATGCTGCTCGCGGAGCAGGCGATCGACCTCGCCGACTGGCGTGCTCACTTGGATCGCGCGGGCGAGCCGCTCGATCTCGACCGCTTCACGGCACATGTCGCCGCGGAGCACCTGCCGCACCGGGTCATGATCGACTGCACGGCGGATGCGCGAATCGCGGCCCGTTATGCCGACTGGCTGCGGGCCGGGCTGCACGTCGTGACTCCGAACAAGAAGGCAAACAGTGCCGCGCTTGCCCAGTTCCGCCGCATGCACGAGGCGAGGCGCGCGGCCGGCGCGCAGTACTTTTACGAGGCGACCGTGGGCGCGGGGCTGCCGATCATCCTGACGGTACGCGACCTGCGCGAGACGGGCGACCGGATCCGCGAGATCGAGGGCATCCTGTCGGGCACGCTCGCCTACCTGTTCAACGTCTTCAACGGCAAGATTCCCTTCTCGGAGGTCGTGAAGGACGCGCAGGCGCGCGGGCTCACGGAGCCCGACCCGCGCGACGACCTTTCCGGGATGGACGTGGCGCGCAAGCTGGTCATCCTCGGCCGGGAGATGGGCCTCGCGCTCGAGCTCGACGACATCGAGGTCGAGAGCCTGGTGCCGGCGGCGCTGCGCGACTGCTGCATTGAAGAATTCCTCGAGCGCCTGCCGGATGGTGACGCGGCGATGAGTGCTCGGCTCGCCGAGGCCAGGCAGGACGGCCAGGTGCTGCGTTACGTTGCGCGCCTGACCGCCGCGGGCAAGGCAACCGTCGCCCTCGAGCGGCTCGGCGCGGGTCATGCGTTCGCCAACATCGCGTTGACCGACAACGTGGTGCGCTTCGTGACCGACCGTTACTGCGACAATGCGCTCGTCGTGCAGGGTCCCGGGGCCGGCCCGGCGGTGACTGCGGCGGGAGTCTTCAGCGACCTGCTGCGGCTCGCCTCCGGCATCGGCGCGCGGATCTAGGGTCGCTGCGTGCCGGTCATGGCGGCAACGGCGTTCGCGCCGGCGACGGTCGGCAATGTCGGCGTCGGTTTTGACATCCTCGGTCACGCATTCGGCGTGATCGGTGATCGCGTGTGTGCCAGGCGTACTGTCGAGCCAGGTGTGAGCATCCGGGGCATCAGCGGCGTCGCCGAAGACCTGCCGCTCGAGCCCGCGCGCAACACCGCGGGCCAGGCCGTGCTTTCGCTCACCGAGGCCGTTCTGCCCGCGTTCGGCATCGAGCTCACGATCGAAAAGGGCATCCCGCTCGGCTCGGGCCTCGGCGGATCGGCGGCCTCCGCCGTCGCCGCGGTCGTGGCCGCCAACGCGCTGCTCGATTCCCCGCTCGCCGCGATCGAGCTCCTGCCGCATGCGATCGCGGGCGAGGCAGTGGCGAGCGGGGCGCGCCACGCGGACAACATCGCGCCGGCGCTGTTCGGCGGGCTCGTGCTCACGGTCGGTATCGACAACCCGCGCGTCAAGCAGATCCCGGTGCCGCCCTCCGTCCGCTGCGTGCTGCTGCACCCGCGCATGTTCCTGTCCACGCGACAGGCGCGCGGCGTCCTGACGCGGCTCGTCGACCTCTCGGACGTCGTGTGGCAGACGGCAAACCTCGCCGGCTTCCTGGCAGGTTGCTTCACGAACGACCTCGCGCTCATTCGCGCGGCCTTCGAGGACGTGTTGATCGAGCCGCAACGTGCCAAGCTTATTCCCGGCTTCGCGCCGGCGAAGCGCGCCGCCGTCGAGGCCGGTGCGCTCGGGTGTTCGATTTCGGGAGCGGGGCCCAGCGTTTTCGCCTGGTGCGAGGAGGGCAGCGCCGAGGCGGTGCGCGAGGCGATGCTGGGCGCGTTCCATGGCGAGGGGCTCGATTGCGACCACTGGATTGCTCCGATCGGCGGCGACGGCGCACGCATCGTGGAGAGCCGGTGAAGTACGCCAGCACGCGAGACCCGGAGCTCGAGGCGACCCTGTCCCAGGCTCTCACGGACGGGCTTGCGCCCGATGGCGGACTTTATGTCCCGCGGGCGATGCCTGCTACTTCCGCAGCGTCGGCCGACGCGGCAGTGCCCGATGGCGATGCGGCGCTGCATGAGCTCGCGCCGAGCTTGCTGGCGCCGTTCTTTGCGGACGATGCGCTGGCGCGCTCGCTGGCGGCGATCGCGATCGAAGCCTTCGATTTTCCGGCGCCGCTTGCAGCCATGCAGGGGAGTCCGGAGCCCCTGTCCGTGCTCGAGCTGTTCCACGGTCCGACCGCCGCATTCAAGGACTTCGGAGCCCGGTTCCTGGCGGCCTGCCTGGCGCGGCTGCGCGAGGCGGACGGCCGGACCGTCACGGTTCTCGTGGCGACATCCGGCGACACGGGCGGCGCAGTGGCCGCGGCGTTTTACGGCCGTCCAGGTTTTCGAGTCGTGCTGCTTTACCCGGAGGGCCGCGTTTCGCCGATCCAGGAGCAACAGCTCACCTGCTGGGACGGAAACGTGACGAGCCTCGCCGTGCAGGGCAGCTTCGATGACTGCCAGCGCCTCGTGAAGCAGGCCTTCGCGCAGCGACGGCTGCGCCAGGAGTTTTCGCTCACCTCGGCAAACAGCATCAACATCGGTCGCCTCCTGCCGCAGCTCGTGCTGTTCGCGGCCGCGGCATTGCGGATCCAGGGTGGGCAGGGCGAGCGCGCGAACTTCGTCATCCCTTCCGGCAACCTCGGACTCGCGACTGCCTGCACCTGGGCGCGCGAGATGGGGCTGCCGATTGGCGAGATCGTGCTGGCGCACAATGCGAACCGGACAGTTCCGGACTTCCTCGCCGACGGGCAATGGCGACCGCGTGCGAGCGTCGCGACGCTCGCCTCGGCGATGGACGTCGGCGACCCGAGCAACATGGAACGGCTGATGGCGCTCTATCCCGGAGCGGCGCTCGCGGGCCGCCTGCGCGCAGTCTCGATCGACGACGCGGAGATCCGTGCTTCCATCCGCGCGGAGTTCGCGCGTGCGGGGCTCGCGCTCTGCCCGCACAGCGCAGTGGGCCTCTCGGCCTATCGGAGCCTTCCTTCGGACGACAGGCGTCGCGGCCACTGGATCGTGGCGGCAACGGCGCACCCGGCCAAGTTCCCGGAGACCGTCGAGCCGCTGCTCGGGAGACGGGTCGAGCCGCCGCCGGCGCTGGGGGCGCTGCTTGGCCGGCCGAGTCGCAAGACGCGGATTGCTGCCGAGGTCGGCGCGCTCGCGGCGCAAATCGGGGAAGCGGCATGCACGCGTTGACGCGCACGGAGTCCGGCCTGCCGACGATCGAGGACGTACACGCCGCTGCGGAACGCATTCGCGGACAGGTGATCGAGACGCCCTGCCTCCTGTCGCCCGGCCTCTCGCAGGCAACGGGCGCCCGGATCTTCGTGAAATTCGAGAACCGGCAGTTCACCGCCTCCTTCAAGGAACGTGGGGCGCTCAACTGCCTGCTGCAGCTCGACGGGCGGTCGCGCCGCCGCGGCGTGGTGACGGTCTCCGCCGGCAATCACGGCCAGGCGCTCGCGTATCACGCCCGTCGCCTCTCGATTCCGGCCACCGTCGTGATGCCCCGTCATACGCCCTACGTCAAGGTCGAACAGACGCGCGCGCACGGTGCGGAAATCGTGCTAGAGGGCGATGCGCTCGGCCAGGCTTACGAACATGCGCGCGCACTGGCGGCCGCGCGCAGCCTGAGCTTCGTGCACCCCTACGACGATGCCGAGGTCATCGCGGGGCAGGGGACCGTCGCGCTCGAGATGCTGGACGCCGAGCCCGCGCTCGACGCGCTGGTCGTCCCGGTGGGCGGCGGCGGCCTGGTCGCGGGAATGGCGATCGCGGCCAAGGCGCGCAACCCGCGGCTGGAGGTGATCGGGGTGCAGTCGTCGAGCTATCCCTCGATGCGCGCCGCGCTGCACGGGCGGACGATCGCCGGCGAGCGCAATACGATTGCCGAGGGCATCGCGGTCAAGGCCGCGGGCAAGCTCACGCGGCGCATCGTGCGCAGGCTCGTGGACGCGATCGAAGTGGTCGGGGAACCGGAGCTCGAACGCGCATTGACGCACTACCTCAACGTGGAGAAAACCGTTGCGGAAGGGGCGGGGGCAGCCGCGCTCGCGGCCGTGCTTGCGGATCCGGGCCGCTACCGTGGACGCAACGTGGGAGTCGTGCTCTCGGGCGGCAACATCGACCCGAACCTGCTCGCGTCGGTGATCGTGCGAGACCTGGTCCGGCAGCAGCGCATCGTCAGCATGCGCATGACCATGCCAGACCGGCCGGGCTACCTCGCGCGCATCAGCCAGATCGTCGCCGACATGGGCGCCAACGTGCTGCAGGTCGACCATCGCCGCCTGTCGGTTTCGCTGCCTGCGCGGTCGGCAACGCTGGAACTTACGTTCGAGGCGCGCAGCGCCGGGCACGCGGAAGAGGTGGTCGCGGCACTCCGGCAGGCGGGCCTGGATCCCGAGATCCTGCCGCCCTGACGGGTCTCAGCGCTCGCGCGTGCTGTCGTCGCGTGTCCGGCTGGCGGGCTTGCGCCCGTGCAGCATCGCGGCCACCAGGTTTTCACGATGCCTCGCGGAGGTGAAGAGTACGCCCAGGATGTGCAGGGCGACGAACACAAACAGGATGTCGGAGAGCGTCGAGTGCAGCGACTCGACCCAGGCGACGCCCCAGAAACGGTCCGTCGTGTACAGCCAGCCGGTGAAGCCGACGAGCGTCACCATCGACAGCAGAGCGATCACCATCCACGCGCCGAGTGGATTGTGGCCGACGTAGCGGGCTTCGAGGCCCCGGAAGAGGTCGCGCGCATAGCCGGCCGTGGCCGGGAATGTCCGCACGAAGCCCGCGAAATGGGCATGACCGGAACCGAGGAATCCCCACGCCGTGCGCGCCGCGACGATCGCGAGCGTCGCGTAGCCGAGCCATTCGTGCCAGCGACCCGGGCTATGCCGCGTGAACCATGCCGCGGCGACCGTCAGCACAAGCGACCAGTGCAGGACACGAACCAGCGCGTCCCAAACCGGTATCGTGCGGCCCGGCTCCCGCGCGGCAGCGCTCACTCGCCGGCGAGCTTCACGCGCTCCAGCGTGACCGGGTGGAAATAGGCCTCGACGCGCTCGCCCTTGTCGTCGAGTGCGTACACTTCGTAGCATCCACCATCGACCTTGACGTTGCGCACGTCCCAGCCTTTCTCCTTGAGAGTGGCGGTCAGCTTTTCCTGCGCCTGCCAGGTGTCCGGCGACCCCGAGTCGCAGGTGGCGACACCGGTCGCGCCGGCAATGGTGAACGGAGCAACAGCAAGTGCGACGACCAGCGTCGCTGCCGGAATTCTGGATGACATGGAGTTTGCCTTCGGTTGAAGTAACGATGACTTCATAACAGACGCGCGAGTCCGCGTGTAGTGCCGAGACATATATATGTGTCCGTGGCCCGCGTGCGATGGATTGGGACCCGCGAGCGGCACCGCGTGGCCGCAGTGTCTGCTAAGAATCGCGAGTTACGTCGAGGTGATCGCCAGTTTGAGCGCAGGTAACCGCAACTCGACAGGCCCGTTCGCCTGCAAGTCCATCGAGACCCTGCAGGCGGAGGCCAACTCGCACGGGCTCAGGCGCGCCCTCGGCCCCCTGCACCTGGTGCTGTTCGGCATCGGCTGCATCCTCGGCGCCGGCATCTACGTGCTGCCGGGCACCGCTGCGGCTAACTTTGCGGGCCCCGCAGTCATGATCTCCTTCGTACTCGCGGGTATCGCCTGCGCGCTGACGGCGTTGTGCTACGCCGAGCTCGCCTCCACGATGCCCGTATCCGGCTCCTCCTACAGCTACTGCTATGCGTCGCTCGGGGAGGTGTTTGCCTGGGGACTAGGCTGGATCCTGATGCTCGAGTACACGCTCGCGTCCGCGACACTGGCGGTCGGGTTTTCGAGCTACCTGACGAGCCTGCTGAGGAGCTTCGACGTTGTCGTCCCGGCGTACCTCGCGACGCCGCTCGTCGGCGGGCAAGGCGGGTTCTCGCTGAATCTCGTCGCCGTGCTCGCGATCGCGGCGGCGACGACCGTGCTCTGCGCCGGCGTACGGCAGTCGGCCGGGGTCAACGCCTTCCTGGTCGTCGTGAAGGTGGCGGTGCTGGCGGTCGTGATCACGATCGGCGTCGGTGCGATCGACCCCGGCAACTGGACGCCGTTCATTCCGCCGCACGAGGGCGAGTTCTCGTTCGGCTGGCCCGGCATCGTGCGTGCCGCGTCGATCCTGTTCTTCGCCTATCTGGGATTCGAGACGGTCTCCACGGCCGCCTCGGAGTCGCGCAATCCGCAGCGCGACCTGCCGGTCGGCATCCTCGGCGCGCTGTTCGTGTGCACGGCGCTGTATCTCGCGGTAGCGGCGGTCCTCACGGGCGTCGTGCCCTATCGGGAACTCGGGGTCGCGGATCCGGTGGCGCTCGCGGTCGACCGGATGGGCCGGCCTGGCGTCGCGATCTTCGTAAAGGTCGGTGCATTGATGGGCCTCGCCTCGGTCCTGCTCGTCAATGCCTACGGACAGTCGCGCATCACGTTCCAGATGGCGCGCGACGGCCTGTTGCCGGGAACCTTCAGTCGCGTCGACGAGCGGAGCCGCACACCGAATCGCGGGATCATCCTGCTCGGCGTCGTCGCCGCGATCTGTGCCGCGTTCTTCCCGATTGCGATGCTCGCCGATCTCGTGAGCCTTGGCGCGGGCCTTGCGTTCGCAACCGTCTGCTTCTGCACCATGTGGCTCCGTTCGCGGCGGCCCGACCTGCCGCGTCCGTTTCGCGTGCCGCTCGGCGGCTTCAAGGTCGGGGGCTTCTGGATCGGCTACATTCCAGCGACGGCGCTAGTGCTGTGCATCGCCATGATCCTGCCAGTGCTGATCGACATTGGCCTGCAGGCCGCCTCCGGCCGGCCGTTGATGGCGGTGTTCCTGGGACTCTACATAGCCGCGGGCGCGGCCCTGTACGCGGGCTACGGCCGGCGGAACTCAAGGCTCGGACGCGGGAGCGGGGCATCGTGACTGCACAGAAGGACGTCTTCGCGCCGCAGAGTGGCGATCAGGTACTGCGGCTCGTGCTCGGGAATCCGCTCGCCTGGGTCGTGTCCCACGACGCGGACGCATTCCGGGCAACGCCCTTGCCGCTGCGGCCCCGCGTCGGCGCCGACGGACGGATCGATGCGCTCGAGGGACATTTCGCGCGCTCCAATCCGCATTCGACCGCACTGCAACGCGACGGGCGTGCGATCCTCCTGTTCTCCGGCCCACAGGGATACATCTCACCGTCCTGGGTGAGCGACCGGACCTGGGGACCGACCTGGAACTACGCCGTCGTGCAGTTTCTCGTCACTATCGAATTCGACGAGACACCCGCCCGTCTCGACGCCCACCTGCACGACCTGGTCGGCGCGATGGAACGCGGGCGCGCTAACGCCTGGCACCCGTCGGAGATGGGTGCGCGCTATGAGACGCTCAAGCGCATGGTTGTTCCGTTCGAGGCAAAAGTCCTGGAGCAGCGGGCCCGCTTCAAGCTGGGTCAGGACGAGCGGGACACCGTGTTCGGCGATATCACCGAGGCGCTTGGCCAGTCAGGCCAGGACGGGCTGAGCGCCTGGATGCGGGAACTGAACCCGGGCCGCTGAAGGAGCCGTCAGTGTTGCGGGTCAGGGGGCTTCGTGCCGGGAATCGAAGCGAGGTATTGCGTCGGCGCACGGCCGAATGCGCGGCGGAACATGGCCGTGAATGCACTCGGGCTGTTGTAACCGACGTCATACGCGACCGTCGTGACGGGCTGCCCGACGGCGAGCCGTGACAGCGCTTCCATCAGCCGGACATTCTGGCGCCAGGTAGCGAAGCTGACGCCGGTCTCGCGCCGGAAGGTGCGCGTGAAAGTGCGGCGGCCCATCCCGGCGATATCTGCCCAGCCATCGAGCGGCTCGTGCTGCCCGGGTTCGCGCAGGATCGCCGTGCAGACCTTCACCAGGCGCGGATCCTGCGGCATCGGCACGTCGAGCGGTGTCGCCGGCATGGCGATGAGCTCGGTCATGAGCAGGTTCATGACGCGCCCGTCGCGCCCGTCGATGTCGTACTCGACCGGAATGCGGCAGGCCTCGATGATGAGCTCGCGCAGCAGGCAGGAAACCTCGATCACGCGGCAGGTCGAAGGCAGGTCCGGGAACGCGGCCGGATCGATGTACAGCGTGCGCAGCGACACGTGGCCGCGCATGTGCGCCTCGTGTTCGACGCCCGCGGGCACCCAGACGGCCCGCTGTGGCGGTACCACGAAGCTCGCCTGGTCCGTAATCACGACCGTCACTCCCGCGCAGGCATAGATTAATTGGGACCGCTTGTGGTGATGATGCGGATCGTGATGGCCGGTCTGGTATTCGTCGGCAAGCGCGGCGATCGGACGGGGAATGTCCTGGTAATCGACGCCACGTGTGCTGCGACCCATGCAACTAGCCTAATCTGGCCCGCTCACGATGACAAATGATCGCCCGGCGACGGCGATCAGCGCCGGTCCGCCGGACGATTCGGCGATGGATCACGCGCGTGGCCAGGAGGCATCCGCCGGCGGGCACGACTTGGACCCCGACGTCCGGCGCTTCATCCGTGCCATGGCCGAGTCGGTTGCGCATCATCCGGAATTCAACACGGCTCCCTTCCCGCAGGTACGCCGCTGGGCCGAGGAAGTCCGCGCTCCCTGGCGGCAGGGCGGACCGGCGATGCTCGACACGCAGGACCTGGCGGCGCCCACGCGTCACGGCGAGGCGCGGGTGCGCATCCATCGGCCCGCGCAGGGCAAGCTGCCGGGTCTCATCTACCTGCATGGCGGCGGTTGGACGATTTTCAGCATCGACACCCACGATCGCGTCATGCGCGAGTACGCATCGCGCGCCGGGTGCTGTGTCATCGGCGTCGACTATGCGCTGGCGCCGGAGCATAAGTTTCCGGTCGCGCTCGAGCAGGTCGTCGACGTCGTGCAATGGCTTGCGGACCAGGGGGAAGTGCTCGACATCGACCCCCGGCGCCTCGCCATCGGCGGCGACTCGGCCGGTGCGAACCTGAGCGTCGCAGCAAGCCTCATTCTGCGCGACCTTCCGTCCTCGCCGCTGCTGCGCGGCATGGTCCTGAACTACGGCGCGTTCATCTCCCGCTGTTCCGCGCAGGCATGTCGTCGTTTCGACGGACCGGAGTACATGCTCGGCTGCGAGGAGATGAACGGGTACTGGCGTAACTACCTGCGCAACGACCGGGACGCGCAGGATCCGCTCGCCTGCCCGCTGCTCGCGGTGCTGGGCGGCCTGCCGCCCGCATTTTTCGCGATCGCGGAGTGTGACATCCTCGCAGAGCAAAACGTCGAGATGGCGCGTCGATTGCGGGCTTCCGGCGTGCCAACACACAGTGTTGTCTATGCGGGCGCGTCGCACAGCTTCATCGAGGCGATGTCGATTGCCGCGGTCGGCAGCCAGGCCTTGGCGGACGCCTCCGGGTGGCTCAGGCAGGTTTTGTTGCCTGCCGCTGCGGGGCCCGCTGCCAGTACCATGGCCTGAACGCGACGGTAAGCGACCCTGCCGCGAGTGCAGAGGACGCGGCGAAGATTAAATTGGATACGAAGGGGGACTTCACTATGGATTCTAGACACGGCCTGATTTTCCTGGTGGGTGCTGCGATGTCCGGGCCTGGACTCGCACAGGACCAGGGCTCCGGAGCCGCGAGCGCGGAGCTCGGCCCGATCGTCGTGACCGCGGAGAGATACGTTTCCAGGCAGGGTAGCGTCGCCTCCAAGTCGGACATACCGCTGGTGGAAATGCCGCAGTCAGTCAGCGTCGTGTCGCGCGACATGATCGACCTGCTGAATTGGACCAGTCTCAATCAAGCCGTGCGCTACTCGGCTGGTGCAACTGGCGAAGCATTCGGTCCTGACGAGCGCTACGATTGGCTGCAGGTGCGGGGTTTCGATCCCGTGCAGTTCATCGACGGCGTGCAGGCGCCCATTGGCTCCGTCAACAACACCGGCACGGACTTGTATGGCTCCGAGTCCGTGGAGGTGTTGAAGGGCCCGGCTTCGGTGCTCTACGGCCAGTCCCCTCCCGGCGGCATTGTGAACATGACCAGCCGTCGCCCGAGCGACGTGTTCGGCGGCGAGCTCGAGGTGCAGGGCGGCGAGTACAACATGTGGCAGCTCGCCGGCGACCTCACCGGGCCGATCTCCGACCGCGTGAGCGGGCGTGTGACGGCCTTGTACCGCGACCGCGAGACGCAGGTTGATTTCCTGACCTCGAAGCGGCTCTTCATCTCGCCGGCGGTCACCTTCGAGCTCGGCGAGGACACGCGCCTCACGCTGCTCGCCAACTACCAGGACGACGACCTGGAGAACCAGACCACTGGCTTCCTGCCGGCCTACGGCACCCAGCTGCCCAATCCGCTCGGCCGGGTGCCGGTCGGCAGGAACCTGGGCGAGACGGGCTACAACTACTTCAAGCGCGAGCAGTGGAGCGCAGGTTACGATTTCTCGCACAGCTTCAACGACAACTTCTCGATCCAGCAGAACCTCAAGTACTTCGACGTCAAGGTCGACTCGCGTGCGATCTACGGCACGGGACTCGTGGATGCCGATTTCGACGGGACCCCGGACGACTTCCGTACCGTCACGCGCGCCGACTTCCCGTTCAACGAGCGCATTGACTCGCTGTCGGTGGACACGCGCGGCCACCTGAGCTTCGACACCGGCTCGGTCGAGCACTACCTGGTGATGGGGCTGGATTACCGCGACTACGACGGTTTCTCCGAGTTCGGGTTCGCCGGGGCGCCGTCCATCGACCTCTTCGAGCCGGTGTACGACGCGGTCCTGTCGCCACCGGGAGCGTTGTTCCCGTTCATCGACGAGACGCGGGAGCAGATCGGGCTCTACGTCCAGGAGCAGATGAAGGTAGGGGGATTCATCCTCACGCTGAACGGGCGCAATGATTGGGTCGACCGCAAGCCGTCTTTCGGGGATTCGCAGGACGACGAGGAGTTTACCTACCGCGTTGGCGTCAACTACGTATTCGACAACGGCCTGTCGCCGTACATCCAGACGGCTACGTCGTTCCAGCAGGTTTCCGGCGCCACGTTCGGCGGCGTGCCGTTTGAGCCGACCACCGGCGACCAGGTCGAGGCCGGCATCAAGTGGGACGACCGGGCGTTCGGGCCGGACGTGCGGTTGTTTGCCTCGCTCTCCGCCTACGAGATCGTCCAGGAGAACGTGCTGACGCCCGACCCGGTCAACCTGTTCTTCAGCGTGCAGGAAGGCGAAGTGGAAGTGAAAGGCGTGGAGCTCGAGGTGGCTGCCCGGATCCGCGAGCGCCTGACATTCAACCTCGCGTTCACCTCCATCGACACCGAGATCACGGAGACCTCCGATCCCACCGTGCTCGGCAACGAGATGGTGGCCGTGCCTGACCTGCTGGTCTCGGGGCTTGTCGACTACACCTTTCAGGAAGGCCCGATGGCCGGGTTTGGCTTCGGGCTGGGCCTGCGCCATCGCGGCCAGTTGTACGGCGACGGCGCCAACCTGTGGCAGAGCGATTCCGTGACGATGTACGACGCGATCCTGCATTACGATACGCGTGACTGGCGGTTCGCGGTGAACGCCAGCAACTTCACCGACGAGATCTTTGTCGATCGATGCAGCAGCGCATCCAACTGTTTCTACGGTACGCGCCGTCTTGTGTCGGGGAGCGTCACGCGCAAGTTCTGATCACCCCGGTCATGAGGGCGACGCTGCTGATCTTGATGCTCGCGCTGGGCGGGCAGGCGGGTGCGCAGCCCGTCGCGCCGCTGCCGTTCGATCGCATCCTGCGTTACGACGAGTTGAGCGTGCTGCTACGCCAGTGGGCGGACCAACGCCCGAATCTTGTCACCCTCGAAAGCATCGGCACGACCCCCGAAGGCCGGCCGATCTGGTTCCTGACGATCACCAATCAGGCCACCGGGCCGGCGCAGGACAAGCCCGCGCTGATGGTCGACGGCAACATGCATGCGACCGAATGGGCGGGTGGCGTCGCGGCACTGCACTTCTTGCACAAGTTGCTGGCTTCATACGGCAAGGATGAACGGGTGACGCGTCTGCTCGACACGCGCACGGTTTACATCCTTCCGAGAATGTCACCTGACGGCGTGGATGCGACTCTGGAACAGGGACGATTCATCCGCTCCGTCGACCGGCCCTATCCGGACGCGCAGCCGGAATCCGGCATCATCCCGCGCGACGTGGACGGCGACGGCCGCACGGTGTTCATGCGCCTGCGTGACCCGAACGGCCCGTGGAAATCGTACGCGCAGGACCCGCGCCTGCTGGTCGCGCGCGCGCCCGACGAGGCGGGCGGCGACTACTGGCGCGTTTTGCCGGAGGGCCTGATCGAGGGGTATGACGGCGTCACGATCGGCGACGAACCCGAGCACGAGGCGCTTGATTTCGGCGCCAACTTTCCGGGTGATCGCGGCACGACAGTCAGTCAGACCGACGGCGCATATCCCACTTCAGAGCCGGAGATCGCCGCCTACGTTTCCGCCATCGCGCGCCGCGCCAACATCGTTGCGCACGTCACGTGCCACACCTTTGGCGGGCTGGTGCTGACGCCGCCGGTGAACCTCGGCGAAGTACTGCCGGAGCCCGATCGTCTGGCGTACGCAGCGCTCGCCGGAAAGGCAGAGGCGCTCACCGGATATACCGCGATTTCCTACCTGGACCTGCGCAGTGTGGACCGCGAACGCCAGATCCCGAGCGCGTTCGGCTGGCTTTACAACCGCAAGGGCATCTTTTCGTTCATCACGGAGTTCTGGAATCCGCTGACGGCAGCCGGCATCTCGCTCGAGAACACCACTGCGTCCGCCTGGCTGTGGGGTTTCCATCCGGTGGAGGACGAACTCAAGCTACTGCGGTGGAGCGACGAAAAGCTCGCCGGCCAGGGATTCGCCAAGTGGCAGCCATTCGATCATCCACAGCTAGGGCCCGTGGAGATTGGCGGTTTCGACCTGATCCGTTACTGGTACAACGTTCCTTTCGACCGCCTCGAGCAGGAAGTCGCGCCACATAGCGAGTGGCTCGTTTACCTCGGGCTCACCACGCCGCGGCTCGCTGTGCGAACGCTGATGGCGGATTCCATAGGAGAAAACCTGTGGCGGGTGCGGATGGTGGTCGAGAACACGGGTTGGCTTGCCACCCACGGGAGCCAGCAGGCGCTCGACATGCAGGCGGTAAGCGGCGTCTTGGCCACGCTGCAGATTACTGAGGGATCGAGGCTGGTCGAAGGCGATGCAGTGCAGCAGCTCGGCCAGCTGGCCGGACGCGCCGGGCAGCGTTCGATCGCCTCGTGGTGGGGATACACCCCCGGGACCCCCGACCGTGCGGTGGCGGAGTGGATTGTCGCGGCGCCCACGGGCGCCACGGTCGTCGGTCGAGTGAGCCACGAGCGTGCGGGCAGCGCCCACACTGAACTGGTGCTTAGCGCAAAGTCAGACTGATTACGGAGCCAATACATGATCCAGCGACTGATCGTTCCTTTTTTGTTTCTTGGCGCGCTTGCGCCCGCGCCATCCTGGGGTGACTCAAAGGAGATGGTCGTCGAGATTTACCGTATCGCGCCGGGCAAGCACGAGGAATTCCTCCGGCAAATCGCGCTCTATGACCAGGCCAACGCCGAGGCCGGACTACCGCCGCGTCAGCTTTTCGTTCACCAGGGCGGCGCGTCGTGGGATTTCCTGCTGCTGCAGCCCGCCCATCACAGCGACGAGGAGAGCGAGAAGCTGGATGTGGCCTTCAAGAAGCTCGGCATCCCACAGGGTGCGAAATTCTTCGTGAACTTCCGGGCGCTCATCGCCGAACACACGGACACGAACGTGGAGGCCACCACGGCGGCCGAGTACCTGAAGAAGCTGGAATAAGGCGATGCGCGCCGCGCTGATGATTGCGCTGCTCGCATCGGGCATTGCGGCACAGGCGACACCCGATCTGGCGCTCGGCGAGCGCCTCTTCACACAGGCCTGTGCGAGCTGCCACGGTCCGCAAGGCCGGCCGGACCCGGAGAGTCCGGTGGTCAAGGCGCTGGCTGCGGGGCCAGCCGATCTGTCAGATCCACTCTTCAACAGCCGCGAGCCTGCACTCGACTGGGAGATGGTGGTCAAGCATGGCGGACGCGCGCTCGGGCTCTCGGAACAGATGCCGGCCTGGGGTTCCTCGTTCACGGATGCGGAAATCGCCGCGCTCGTCGCCTACATCAAGAAGCTGGCCCCGGGCTCGGAGCTCTACCCGCCGGGCGAGCTCAACCTCATGCTGCCGATCCGCACGCAGAAGGCGTTTCCCGAGGACGAGATCGTCTGGAAGTCACGCTATGAAAGCCGGGACGGCGGGGACGTGTGGCGCAATGTGGTCGAGTTCGAGAAGCGCTTCGGCCGGTGCGGCCAGGGCATCGTCGAGGTGGTCGAGGAGGAGGGCGACGTCACCGAGGTCGAGGTAGGCTGGAAGCATGCCCTCTCCTGGAGCCTCGAGCGCGGCTATCTGCTGTCGGGCGGCGCCAAGCTCACGATCCCGACGCAGAGCGACGGCGACGAAGAACTGATCCCCTTCCTGGCCTGGGCCCAGGAACTCACGCCAAAGTCTACGTTCCAGGCAAGCGGGCGCGCGGTCCTGCCCTTCGACAATATCGACGACGGCGATCTCGAGTTGGCCGGCATCGTGCATTACACGTGGACCGACCGGCCGCAGAGCGTCTTTCCGGCGCTCGAAGCGACGGCCACCGTGCCGTTCCAGAGCGGGGATGGCGATCAAGTGCAATTCACGGTCGTCCCGCAGATGCGCATTGGCTTGACCCGCGGCGGCCACGTCGCTCTCAATATGGGCGTAGAGCTTCCGTTGAGCGACCAGCCCTACGAATGGCGCGCGCACCTCACGCTGCTTTGGGATTTCGCCGACGGCGGCTTCTTCAAGGGCTGGGGGCGCTAGCTGCCCGCCCGTCGCCACGCCCCGCCCTCGCCCCAGGAAGCGCCCAACACATTTAATATGAGTCGCCCGGCGGCGATGCAGGTCAGCCCGTTCGCGAAATCGTAGGACGGCGCGATCTCGACGATGTCCATGCCGACGATGCGATTGCGCCGCGCGACCGTGCGCAGGAGCGGCGCAAGCTGCCGGTAATAGATGCCGCCCGGCGTCGGCGCCATGACGGCAGGCATCTCCGTGGGGTCGAGGCCGTCGGCGTCGATCGTCAGGTACACGGCCCGGCCTTCCGGGATGGTCGCGAGCACCGGGTCCATGCCCTCGGCGTGGATCTGTTCCGCGCCGAATAGATGGGAACCAAAGGCGCGTGCGGCCGCCACTTCCCGCTGCCGCGCGCTGCCGATGGCACGCAGGCCGATCTGCGTCATGCCGGACACGGCCTTGACCTTGCTTGCCCATTGCAGCGGGCTCGAGTAGCCGCGGCGCACGCCGCCGACTTCTTCGCGCCAGTCGAGGTGGGCGTCGATGTGCAGGATGTGCACCGGCTCGCCGACGGCGTCGAGCGCGTCGACGACCGGGATGGTGACGCCGTGATCGCCGCCCAGCACGACGAGTTGAGCGCCGTTCTTCCAGACATGGCGCACGCGCTCGGTGACGGCTGCCGCATAGGCACCGTAATCGCTCCCGTCGAAGGCGACGTCGCCCATGTCCACGTGCGAGGGCAGGTTCGACGCGAGATCGGCGCCGACGTCGAAATCCCAGTGCGAGGCGTTGTAACAGAAGCTGTGCGACATCGCCCGGACCGCGTCCGGCGCCTTCGACTGGTCATTCGGGAACGGGTCGTGGTCGTAGGGCTCGCTGTGGCGGATGCCGAGGAGGGCTACCCTTGCGCTCCAGCCAGACGGATCCGTCGCCACCGGCCAGTCGAGAAAGGGGCGTTCGGGCTTGGTTGTCGACAGCAGGTTCATCACTTTCTTTCTCCGCGTCCGGGGTCGATGGTAAGCCAAAGGAGTGCCGCAATGATCGAGGTAACGACGCCCGTTGTGAATACGAGGTCCCAGCGCCCGCGGGCCGATAACGCCGCAACAATGAATGTCCCGATGACCCCGCCAAGGTTGCCGCCGGTGTTCAGCGCCGCAGTGGACGCCATCGAGTCGCTCGGCGCGAGCCGCATGGCGACGCCCCAGTAGTTGCCCTCATTCAGTTCCACGCAGGCGAAGCCGAGGCAGAGCGCGGCGATGGCCGGGTAGGGATTGTCGATGGAGACCGTGAGGTACAGAAAGATTGCCGCTAGCGGCAGGGTGACGAGCGGCAGGATCCGGGGTCCGGTGCGATCGCCGAAGCGCACGCGTAGTGCGTCCGCGATGCGCCCGCCCGCCGCGGCGGCGACGCCCGCGACGACGAAGGGCAGCGCGCCAAGCCAGCCGCTCTCGAGCACCGAGAGCTTCCGCTCCTGTACCAGGTACAGGAAGCTCCAGAACGTCACGAGATAGAAGACGTAGTTCATGACCAGGTAGGAGAGCGTGACCCGGAGGATCTGCGGATCGCCCAGAACGCGCACGACCCGCCGCGCCGTGAGCGGAGCCGCGGCGTCGAAGCGCGGATTGCCCGCGAGCTCGGCGAGTTCCGTGGGTTTGACCCAGGGGTGGTGCTCCGGGAAGTCGCGCACGACGATCCACCACAGCAGGACGAGGATGAGCGACGGCACGCTCGTGACGAGGATGGCCGCCTGCCAGCCGTAGGCCTGCATGAGCGCCGCGACGAGCGGGGAGGCGAGCGCCGCGCCAGTCCAGATGCCGGTTACCAGGAGACCGAGCATCGAGGACCAGCGCGTGCCCGGATACCAGTGGCGAATGGTGCCGGCCTCGACGGGAAAGAGACCACCGTGGGCGACGCCGAGCAGCGAGCGGGCGAGCACGAGCGTCGTCAGCATGAACGCGCCCGTGGCAATGACCGGCGCCGCCGCCGTGAGCACGCTCGCGAGCACCGACAGGATGCCGATTGCGGTCAGCGCCAGGCGCGCGCCGAAGCGCTGGCCGAACAGCGCGCCCGGAACCTGGAACACCGCATAGGTGATCAGGAAGGCGTTCATCAGCCAACCGATCTGGACCTGCGTCAGGCCGAGCTCCGGCATCATCCGCTCGGCCGCGATGCCGATACCCTGGCGCTGCAGATAGCTCGCGACGGCAAAGCCGAAGATCAGGACGAAGACCATCGAACGGACGCGCGGGCTTCTCATCGCCACAGCTTACCCGGTGGCTGACCGCCGCGGCGGACGTCGTGGCGGACGCCTGAATACGGTTTCGCAGGCGCGGAGGCGCGTCGTCATCGGGTCCAGGATCTGCGTTACGTTCACCCGTCAGCCGACGTCGAGTCCGAGGTCGAGGGAGCGCGCCGAGTGGGTGAGCCAGCCGAGCGAGATGGAATCGACGCCGGTTTCGGCCACGGCACGCACGTTCGCGAGCGTGATGCCGCCCGAGGCTTCCAGGTGGCAGCGGCCCCGCGCGATGCCGACGGCGCGTCGCAGCTCTTCGGGCGCCATGTTGTCGAGCAGCACGGCGTCGACCGCGGCGGCCAGCGCTTCTTCGAGCTGGACGAGCGTATCCACCTCGACCTGGACCGGAAACGTGTCGCCCCAGCGCGCGCGGACGCGGCTGACCGCGCCGGCGACGGAGCCGGCAGCGGCAATGTGGTTGTCCTTGATGAGCACGGCGTCGTAAAGCCCGAAGCGATGATTGACGCCGCCGCCGACTGCAACCGCGTATTTCTCGAGCATCCGGAGGCCGGGCGTGGTCTTGCGCGTGTCCTTGATCGCCGCGCCCGTGCCTGCGACCGCGCAAACAACGGCTGCGGTGGCCGTCGCGATGCCGGACAGGCGGCCGATCAGGTTCAACATGACGCGCTCAGCCGAGAGCAGGGTTCGCGCGCTGCCGTCGAGACTTGCCACGACGTCGCCCGGGTCCACATCGGCGCCGTCGGGCGTCACGACCGACGCGCTAACGGGCTCGCCAAACTGCGCGAGTGTGAGCGCAATGGCGTCGGTGCCGGCGATACGGCCAGACTCGCGGCTGCGGATCACGGCCTGTAGCTGGCTGCCGGGCGGAACGATGGCCTCAGTCGTCACGTCGCCGCGCTCGCCGAGGTCCTCGGTGAGTGCGGCCTGCACGATTCGGGCTAGCTCGGCCAGCGGTGCGGCCGGCCTCACGCCACGCGGCTCCGCGCGATCTGCAGCGGTGCTAAGGGTGCCGCTGCCGGCCTGAAAATACGCCGCGCCGCGCCGCCGGCCGAGGGTTGCGGGAAGTCCTGTCGGTAGTGTGCGCCCCGCGACTCGCGGCGCGCGAGTGCGGCACGAAGCAGTAGCTGAGCAATCGTCACCAGTTCCGCCTCCGGCCGGGACGGGCAATCGCGGTTCGTCAGCTGCCGCAGTGCATCGCCCATCGCCGCACCGTCCCTGACCGGGCCGAGGCATCGGCCTACGAGCTTGCGCAGCGCCAGCAGACGGTCCGGCGCGGCTGGCGACGTCACGACATTCCGCGGCAGGTCCAGTGCGCCCGCGAGCGCCGGCAGCATGGATGTGCGCACCGCGCTTGCGACGCGCGCGCCGAACACGAGGCCCTCGAGCAGCGAGTTGCTCGCAAGCCGGTTGCCGCCATGCAGCCCGGTCGAGGCGACCTCGCCGCAGGCCCAAAGCCCCGGCATGGTCGTCGCGCCCTGAATGTCGGTCGCGATGCCGCCCATGTGGAAGTGCGCCGCAGTCGTGACCGGCAAGCCGTCGCGCGCGGGATCGAGCCCGGCAGCGCGTGCGATGGCTGTCGCGCCGGGGAAGTGCTCGGCGATTCCGGCCACTTGGGTCGCGTCGAGCAGCACGGTTTCGCCGGCGAGCCGGCGCACGGCAATTGCGCGCGCGACGACGTCGCGTGGAGCGAGTTCGGCGTCCGGGTGGATCGCCGGCATGAATCGTCGGCCGGAGCCGTCGAGCAGCACCGCGCCCGCGCCGCGCAGCGCCTCGGTCAGCAGCGGGAGGGGATCGCCCTCGACGTCGAGGGCGGTCGGGTGGAACTGCACGAACTCGAGGTCGGAAAGCGAGACGCCGCGACGCGCGGCGGCGACGAGCCCGGCACCGCGTGACGTAGCCGGGTTCGTGGTGCGGTCGAAGCAGCTGCCGATACCGCCGGTCGCCAGGATTACGTGCGGCGAGAGCACGGCGAGATGTGAGCCGTCGGGGGCCTCGAGCAACACACCGCCGGCGCGCGGGCCGCAGCCGATGAGGTCCACCAGCTCAAATCCCTCCAGCAGACGTATATCGGTCCGTTGCAGGACGGCCGCGCGCAGGGCGCGCATGACGGCGGCGCCGGTACGGTCACCGCCTGCGTGCACGATCCGGTTGCGGCCGTGACCCGCTTCGCGGCCGAGCAGGAACGCTCCCTCCGGCCTGGAATCAAACCGGACGCCCAGTTCGCGCAGCCAGGCGACCCGGCCCGCCGCCGCCTGCGCGACCAGCGATGCAATCACGGGATCGGCGAGGCCCGCGGAGACGCGCAGCGTGTCCGAGGCGTGCAGCGCCGGCTTGTCGTCCGTGCCGATTGCCGCGGCGATGCCGCCCTGCGCGAGGCACGAAGAGCCGCCGCCGACGGGCTCGTTGGCGACCACGGTGCAGCCTTCGAGACCGAGCGCAGCGGAGAGCCCGGCGATACCGCCGCCAATGACGACCGCGGGCGCCGTGATGAAGTCCGTGGCAGTCATGGCCTGATCGCGAGCATCCGATCGACGGCCAGGCGCGCGCGTGCGGCGATTGCCGGCGGCACTTCGACCTCGTGGCGCATGTGACGCAGCGAGTCGGCGATGCCGGCAAGCGTAATGCGCTTCATGTGCGGGCAGAGATTGCAGGGACGTACGAACTCGACGTCGCGGAACTCGGCCGCGACGTTGTCGGACATCGAGCACTCCGTGACCATCACGACGCGCGGCGGCCGGTTGCGGTCCACCCAGGAGATCATTCCGGCGGTCGATCCGACGTAGTCCGCTTCGGCCAGCACGTCGGGCGGGCACTCGGGATGGGCAATGACGCGGATCCCCGGATGGTCCGCACGGTAGTCGCGCAGCTGCTGCCCGGTAAATCGCTCGTGCACCATGCAGCTGCCTTCCCAGAGGATGACCTCGACGCTGGTCTGCGAGGCGACCCAGCGGCCGAGATACTGGTCCGGCAGGAAGATGACGCGCGGTACGCCGAGCGACTCGACCACGGCGAGGGCGTTGCCGGACGTGCAGCAGATGTCGGATTCCGCCTTGACCTCGGCGGAAGTGTTCACGTAAGTGACGACCGGCACGCCGGGATAGCGCTGGCGCAGCAGGCGCACGTCCGCCCCCGTGATCGACTCGGCGAGCGAGCAGCCGGCGCGCGTGTCCGGAATCAGCACGACCTTGTCGGGGCTGAGAATCTTGGCGGTCTCAGCCATGAAGTGCACGCCGGCCATGACGATCACGTCTGCCTCGGTGTCGGCGGCCATGCGGGCGAGGGCGAGCGAATCACCGCGCAGGTCCGCGACGCCGTGGAAAATGTCGGGCGTCATGTAGTTGTGCGCGAGCACGACGGCGCGGCGCTTCGCCTTCAGCGCCTCAATCTCGGCGAGCAGCGGGGCGATGGCGGCGATCTCGACATCCGGCAGGATCCCGGCCAGGTTCTTCACGGCACTTACTCCATTTATGCTCGGAGTGAGTATTATAGGTCAGTACAGCCGCGCGCGCACCACCTCTTTGCGAAACCGGAAAAGCTTGGCGGGACGGCCCCTTGCGGGCCTTTCGAGGGTACGAGTCGGCTCGAGGAAGCGGCCATTCTCGACCAGCCGGCGGAAGTTCTGCTTGTGCAGCAGCATGCCGGTCAGGGCCTCGACCGTTTGCTGCAGCTGCAGCAGCGTGAAGGTCTCGGGGAGGAGTTCGAAGACCACCGGGCGGTACTTCAACTTGCCGCGCAGCCGCCCGAGGGCGGTGGCGACGATGCGCCGGTGATCGAATGCGAGCTCGAGGCCGGCGCCCGGCCGCGCCGCGAGGCCGTGATCGCGCCGGTATTCCGGCACGAGGCCGGTTTCGTACAGGAGTTCGTAGCGCTCGAGGACGCGGATCGGGTCCCAGGCGCGCGGGTCGCCGAAGTTCGTGTGCACGCGATGCCTGCGCGCGGCGCTCCGCCCAGCCCAGCGCGCAAGCGCCGGCCGCAGCGATTCGCCGACCAGCGCCGGCATGCCGGCTCGCCGGTCTTCCCAGGGCAGCAGGGCATACGCATCGATCCAGGCGGCGCCAGGTGCCGGCTGGGCTTCCTTGACGAGACCGAGATATGCGACCGAGAGATCGCGGGTGTCGCCGCCGGTGCGCTGGCGATCGCGATCGCCGAATGTGTAGAGCTGCTCCACGTAGTCAGCCGCGAGGCCCGTCTGCGCGGAAATCCAGCGCCGCAACCCGAGTTCCAGGGTGGCGTCGCCGTCCGCGTCGAACAGGCCTGAGGGAAGGGCTGGGACGCCGGCACCTGCCGGCGTGGCGGTCAGGATGCGCGGCCGGCCCTCCGTGACGGCCACGACGACGGCATCGAGGCTGAGCAGGAGTCGGCGCGGCATGGGCCGGATGATGCCACAGGCCGCGCCGACGTCCTCATCAGCCGCAGGTCGAAGGGTGGGCCGGCCTCAGTGCCGCGGAGTTTCCCAGTAGCGCGCAGCCTTGTAGTACTCGAATGCCCGGTTGCGGAAATCCTGGCCGTCGTTGCGTGACAGCTCTTCGATCGATCCCGCCGGCGCTGCTTCAAGCTGCTCCTTGGTGAAGTCCACGACGTAGCTGCCCTTTGACTTGTCGAACTTGAGCGACGACCACGGCACGGGGTGATATTTCTCCGCAATACCGAGAAAGCCGCCGAAGGACACCACGGCGAACATGATGTGGTTCGCCAGTTTGTCGAGCATGACGTCTTCGATCTCGCCGATCTTGGCTCCCGAGGCGTCGTGGATGTTGGTGCCGATGACGGTCGTGGCGCGGATGGCGGACGTGTGGCCGGCTGGGGTTGGCATGCATTTCTCTCCTGTAAACGTGTTAAGGAATCTCGGAGAAAAGTTACCTTGACGCCGCCGGCATTCGTGCCGGATTCAGGCGCGAAGGCTTGTGGGACGTCATTCCGGGATTGTCAGGCGGTACCGCGGGCGCGTAGCGTGGGCGCATGAGCCGTGCATTCGTCAAGGAATCTGACGGGGCGGACGGGGAGGAGCCCGCCGAGCTCCAGGTCAGTGTGCACCGCAACCTCGTCACCGCGGAAGGACTGGGGCAGATCGAACAAAACGTCGAGCGCCTGCGCGTCGAGCAGAGCGCGGCGCGCGCGGCGGACGATCGCGCGGCCTTGAAGCGCATTCAGCGGGACTTGCGCTACTGGGCCGAGCGGCAGCGCAGCGCGGAGCTCGTGCCGCCCGCGGCGGCGGGCAGCAAGGCCCGGTTCGGATCCGTCATCACGCTTGCAAAACCAGGCGGAGGCGAACTCGAGTTCCGGATCGTCGGCGAGGACGAGGCCGATCCCGCGCGCGGGAAGATCTCCTACGTATCCCCGATCGCGCGCCGGATCATTGGTGCAACGGTCAGCGAGGTAGTCGTGCTTCCCGACGGCGCCGCGGAGATCATCGCGATCCGCTAGCGTTCAATCGGCAGCGAGACGCAGCATCATCCGCCCGAGCAGCAGGCCGGCGACCACGGCGCCTACGGATCCTGCCAGCACGCCGAACTTGGCGACCGCGAGCAGCGGCGATCCTTCGAACGCGACCAGGAAGTGCAGCGACAGGTTGCCGGTCAGCCGTGCTGCATCCCAGAGATGTTCGCATGCGCCGATACGGGTCACGCAGCCACGAAGGTACGCATCAGCGCCATGCCGGCAAGGAAGCCGACGATGGAAAGTACGACGGACCCTGCGGCATATGCCGCAGCCGTCAAGGCCTCGCCCCGCTGCCAGAGCGCAACCGCGTCGAGCGCGAAGGCCGAGAAAGTCGTGAAGCCGCCGAGAAGGCCCGTCGCGAGGAACAACTTGACCGAAGCGTCGATCCCCGTGTCACGCCAGGCGAGCCACTCCACCAGCACGCCCATGAGCGTGCAGCCGAGCAGGTTCACGATCAGGGTGCCGAGCGGGAAGTTCGGTCCGGCCACGGCAAGCGCGGCACGGCCGACGCCGTAACGCAGGGCGCTGCCAATGCCGCCACCGAGGAAGACCCAGCCCAGGTGCACCAGTGTCCGCACGATCCAGTAATGATAAACGCTGGTGCGACAGCATTGCGTAGAGGAACAGGACGATGCCGAGCATTTCCAGCGTCTCTTCGATTGAATAGAGCAGCGTGTAGCTGACCGAGTCATAGCCGGGGTGATCGGCCGCAATCGCGCTCAGCATCTCGAAGCCCCGTCACTCGTCCTCATACGGGCGCTACGCATCGCTTCAATCTTCCCGACCCAGTCGATGGCCCAAGGAGGTGCGAAGTAACGGGTGTGCAGTCAAAGTTGTTATTGTTCAAGGGGTTGATAGGATAATCTAAGGTTGTGTCGAGCTAAATGTCCAGTTGAGGTAGGACTACTTGGAAGTACGGGGACCGCGACAGCAGTGTAAATTACACGCTGCAAGATTCTGATCGACATCTGGATTCTGCCCGTGACGCTCTGGACGGGCGTATTCCTATCTAACGTGGAGAATTCACATTGAATAGTAAAAAGTGCGCGTTGCTCGTCACCGCGCTCGCCCTGCCTCTCTCGATCGGCGCAGCGTTTGCTGCCAAGCCCATCGATCCGTCCAAGCTCACGAAGGTTGAGTGCTCTGCGCTCAAGTTCAGCGAGGCATTCCTGGCCAGGTACCCGCAGGCACCTGCCGCGTGCATCGAGGCGCGCGAACACAACGGCAAGCGCTATGCCAAGTTTGATGCCAAGGTGTATCTCACCGGACCCGAAATCACGACCGTGAACCTGCTGAACCCGAAAGGCGAGACGGTGGATACGTTCAGCCTGAAGCCGGGTGGGACACAGATGATCAAGATCAATGGCAAGGACACGAAGTTCTCCGAGTTGAGAGTTGGCGAGAAACTTACTTTCTGGGTCTCCGAAGATCGCATGGAGGCCGCTGAGCTTCCGGGTGCGACCGAGAATGCCTGGGCCGTAATGCCGCCTCCGCCGGCGAAGCCCTGAAACCGGGCTGGGGGAATTCCGGTGCGCTGCACCGGATTCGCCGGGACTGCAAAGAGGGGCCGCCAAAAGCGGCCCCTTTTTTTCATGCCAATTAGACGGTTGGAATTGACAATTAAAGCGCTATCTAGCCCGCGCGCAGCGCCGCAATTGCCTGAGCTGCCGAAACTAGGCATTAGGCATCGCAGGCAATGTAAATTAGGCGGTCGAAGGGCCGTACGATTTCGACATCTGGATGGAGGATTCAACTTGAACAGCAAGAAGTGCGCGTTGCTAATCACCGCGCTCGCACTGCCTCTCTCGATCAGCGCCGCACTCGCGGGCGACACGATGGAGAAGGGCACCGAGATCGCCTGCACCGAAGTGAAGTACAGCTCCGAGTTCCTCGCGAAGTATCCGGATGCCCCGGCTGCATGCCTCGAGGCGCGCGATCACGACGGCAAGCGCTTCGCGAAGTTCAATGCCCGCGTGTTCCTCAACAGCGCGGACCGCACGACGGTCGAGTTGCTGAACGTCAGGGGCGACCGCCTTTCGACCTTCAGCTTCAAGCCGGCGGCCGAGGCGGGCGTGAATATCGAAGGCAAGAAGACCAAGTTCACGGATCTCAAGAAGGGCGAGACCATCACGTTCTGGGTGTCCGAGGACCGCATGACGGCCAGCGAGATGCCTGGCTCGACCGAAGAGTCGTGGGCCGTCCTCCCGCCGCAATAAGTGCAGGGCGCAATGCGCCGACGCAATCACAGCAAGGCAATGTAAGGAGGTCTACGTGAAGACGACCAGGTGGAGTGTTCGGCGCTGAAGTTCAGCGCAGAATTCCTCAGCAAATACCCGGATGCGCCAGCCGCTTGCATCGAAGCGCGCGAGTACAACGGCAAGCGCTTTGCCAAGTTCAATGCCAAGGTCTACCTAAACAGCGCGGACCGTACGACGGTGACGCTGCAAAGCGCGGCAGGCAAGGACCTGTCGACTTTCAGCTTCCGCCCGGCGCCGGACGCGACGATCAGGATGAACGGCAAGGCGACCAAGATCACGGACTTCAAACCCGGCGAGACGCTCAGCTTCTGGGTTTCCTAAGACCGGATGTCGGCGTCCTCATTGCCGTCGTCAACCGACGAATCCTGGGCCGTACTGCCGCCCCTCCCGTAAACGAGATCGGGCTGGCGATGACGGGGCTCGGCGAGAAATCGCCGAGCCCTTTTTCTTTTCAGTCGCCGGCGGGCGGAGCTGCGACCGGGGTGAACTCGAGGTCGTGGTAATCGAAGCTGAAATCCGCGACCGGTGAGTAAGCCTTCATCGTGATGCGCGCAGGCAAGCCGGCGGCGTCGAGCGCGAACGTGACGAACGCAGGTTCCATCAACGGGTCCGGCCAGCGCGCAACGAAGGTGTCATAGGCCCAGTGCTCGAGCGGCCCGGTCATGCCGGGCGTCTGCCGGAAGTCGATCGTGAGCGACTCGTTCGCTTCCGTGATCGAGATCGGCCCATACCACGGGTCGGCGTACGCGCCTGTATAGGCCGCCAGCGGCAGTGAAGGCGTGGATGCGGGTCGCGCGGAGGCCGCGGCCCGCTGCGCTTCGAGGCCGGCGGCATTGCGCGAGTCGAAGAATGTCCTGAATGCCCCGGGCCAGTCGCGCTTCGGCAGGCCGAGATAGTGGTCGAGCAGTTCGTAATGCAGGCCGACGGTGAACTCGTTGTCCTCGGAGTTCATCGCGATCGCGTAGGCGACATTTTTCCCCGGGATCAGCACGACGATGGCGCGGAAGCCGAGCGTGCCGCCGCCGTGCTGGACGATCTTGTGGCCCCGGTAGTCCTGGACCGACCAGCCAAGCGCATAGCCGCGGAACTGGGGAACGGCATCCTCGAGCGGCGGGGGGAACGGCGTCACCGGTACCGGCACGACGGGCTGCCACATCTCGCGGCTTGCCGCCTCGCTGAACAGGCGCTGCTCCGACCCTGGGATCTGCCCGGCGGCGAGCTGGGTTGCGAGCCAGCGACCGATGTCGTTGGCGCCGGAGGCGATCGCGCCCGCGGGACCGACGTTTGCGCCGAGGGCGACTTTCTTCTCGTCCAGGACTTGCTGTTCGCCGACACCGCGCAACTCGCCGACCCGGCCGTGCGGAAAGGCGCGGTTCGGCGCCGTCAGCCGGTCGACGTCGTTGGTCACCGCCGTTGACATGCCGAGTGGAGCGAAGATGAGGGCCTCGACGAAGTATTCCCAGGTCTGGCCCGTGACTGACTCGATCACCTGACCAGCAACGGCGTAGAGGACGTTGTCATACGCATACGCTGAGCGGAAGCTGGTCTTTGGCTTCAGGTGCCGGATCCGGTGCACCAGGTCGGCGCGGCTGATCGTGGTGGAAGGCACGAACATGAGGTCGCCCTGTCCGGGACCGAGGCCGCTGCGATGGACAAGCAGGTCGCGGAGGGTGATCTCGCGCGTGACCCAGGGGTCGTACATGCGAAAACCAGGGAGGTGATCGATCACGCGGTCATCCCAACCGAGCTTGCCGTCCTCCACGAGGATCGCGAGCGCGGCGGCTGTGAAGGCCTTGGTCGTCGAGCCGATCTGGAACAGCGTATCGGCGTCGACTGCGTCCTCTGAACCGAGCGCGCGGACTCCGTAGCCGCGGGCGTGCGTGACCTTGCCATCCTCGACGATCGTTAGCCAGGCACCCGGAACTCCGGAATCCTTCATGACGGCTGCCACGCGCGCGTCCAGATTCTTCGGCGGGGCGGCCGCAGCGATGACCGGAAAAGCGAGCAGGAAGACGGCGAAAAGACTTCTCACGGCATGCCTCCGGGGCGCTGCCTGAGCAGTCGCCACACGCCGACAGTCAGGAGCGGCAATACGAAAACGGCGAACACGATCCAGGCGAGCGCGCGATAGCCCTTTGCGATCAATGCGACCAGCCCGAAGCGGTCGGCGACGAATACGGAACCGACAAGCAGGACGGCGGCGATCAAGAGCCGGCCCGAGGGGGTGATCCCTCGCCCGCGCCGTTCCACGAGGAAGTTCGAGACGCGCTCGTTGAAGGCGTGGACGACGCCGACGCCCGTGTCCAGGATCGCGAGGAAGATCACGAGCTGAAACGCGCCATACAGCAGCGGGACGCCGACCTGGCGCAGCATGAACTCGTAAGGCAGCACCTCCACGCCGATGACGGGGTACCAGGCGATCATGCAGGCGAAGAAGAAAATCGCCGGGATCATCGCGATCGGCCCGGCCAGCAGGCCGGCGAGGGCGGCATCACGGTTCGAGCGCAGGTGCCGAAGGACCGGCAGGATCACGATCGCGCCGACCGCGTTGTAGCTCGCGTAGGTGAAGCCGGCGCCGAACCAGCCGGCGATCCCGCTCGCCGCCGCGAAGTTCGCCTGAATCCGGTCACCGAATCGCACGAGTACGTAACACACGAAGATTGCGTACACGGCGTACAGGAAAAAAGTGACGTACTTGAACAACCATTCGATGGAGGCCGAGCCGAGCCCGGCGAATGCCGCGATCGCCGCAACCAGCACCAGCGTGCCCGCAATCGTCGGCCATCCGAACAGCGCAGCGCCCATCGCTCCGGTGGCTGCGGCGAACACGGCCAGCACCAACACGAGCAGGATGAGATAAGCCGCCTCGAAGGCGTACCAGCCGGGACCGAGCAGGCAGCGGAAAAAGCGGCGATAGTCCTGGCTTGCGGTGGCGCGCGCGAACAGGAAGGTGATCGTGCAGATCGCGCTCCAGATGGCCATCGAGAAGGCCATGGCGACCAGTCCGCCCCAGGGCCCGGCCGGCAGGAAGAATTCCACGAGTTCGCGTCCGGTCGCGTAGCCGCCGCCGATGACGAAGGCATTGAAGGCAAACCCGGGCAGCAGGAAGCGCTGGAACCAGGACGCTTGGGTCATTCCGCGAGGCAAGCGTCGATAAGCCGCTCGAAGGCGGCGCCGCCGCGCATCGGGTCGGCCACCGGCAGACCGAGGGTCTGGGACGTGTGTTCGAGCAGCTCCCTGGCCTCGGTGGGTCCGAGCGTCGCGGTATTGAAGCTGACGCCGGCGCAGCGGATCTTCGGATTCGTCAGCGATCCCATCTTGAGGTGCAGGGCAATCGCGTCGGGCAGCGACGGGGTCGGGAACTCCGGGTAGCCGAGGAGGTGCGAGCGGCCCGGCTCGTGGCAGAGCACCAGCACGTCTGGCTGGCTGCCGTGCAGCAGGCCGAGCGACACGCCGGCATAGGCGGGGTGAAACAGCGAACCCTGGCCCTCGATCAGGTCCCAGTGGTCCGGCGCGGCATCCGGGCTCAGGATCTCGGCAGCGCCGGCGATGAAGTCGGATACGACCGCGTCCATCGGCATGCCGCTGCCCGCGATCATGATTCCGGTCTGCCCGGTCGCGCGAAAATCGGCATCGACGCCGCGGCGCCGGAACGCACCCTCGAGCGCGAGCGCCGTGTACTTCTTGCCGAGCGCGCAGTCCGTGCCGACCGTGAGCAACCGCTTGCCGCTGCGCTTGCGGCCGGTCCCGACCGGCAAATTGTCGGGCGGCTGGCGCACGTCGATGAGGCGCCGCCCGAGGCGCTCCGCCGCGCTCTTCAGTTCCGGCGAAGACGCGAGCCGGCCGTGCATGCCGGAGACCACGTCGAGGCCTGCTTCCATAGCTGCGACCAGGCTCGGAATCCAGCTTGCCTTCAGCACGCCGCCGGTATTGGCGACGCCAATCACAATCGAGCGTGCGCCTTTCGCATGCGCCTCACGCGGCGTGAGCCGAGGCAGGCCCGTCGTGACCGTCGCCTTGGGCGTCGCGAACTCCCCGACGCAGAACTCGCGCGCCCAGTCGCGGAGGCCGTATGCGGTCTTCGCATAGCCGGCCTCGGTTACGTCGCCGAGGAACAGCAGGTAGGGCGCCGGCAAGGCGACGACGAGAGACGCCATGCCGGCGCCCGGGGCGCCTACGCTGCGGACGGCCGACACTGCGCGCCCTCCGTCAGAACCGCACGCCCACTGCGAGACCGTACGTGCGCGGCCGGATCACCGCGATGCCCGCGGCGCCGTTCGGGAGGGTGCCCGGCGACTCGTAGGCGGTAATGCCACCCTCATCGCCGACGTTCTTCACGTACAGTTCGAGCGTCCAGCGATCGCGCAGCACACCTCCGCGCAGGTCGACGGTCGTGTAGCTGTCGAGCGCAACCAGCGGCGAGGTGGGGTCGGTGAGATCGACGCGGTCGGCGAAGCTCGCTGTGCGATCGCCCGTGTAGGAGACCTGGGCGCCGACATAGGCCGTGCTGTCGCCGAATACGCTCCACTCGTAATCGCCGCTGAGCCCGAGAGACCACTCGGGCACGAACGGCAACGGGTCGCCGTCGAAGCCGCCCACGAGGTCCGGGGTCGGCCCCGCACCGTCCGGGTCAGTGTCTTCCGTCAACTCGGCATCGGTGTAGGCACCTGCCAGGCTGAAGCTGAACCCGTCATCCGTGCGCGCCGTCGCGGCGAACTCGATGCCTTTGCTCTCGGCGGTGCCGCCGTTGGCATTGACGCCGAAGTCGTTGACGACCTGGAACAGCTGGATGTCCTCCCAGTCGAGGAAGAACGCGGCGACGTCGAGTGAGAAGCTGCCGCTTTCATTGCCTGTCTTGATGCCCACCTCGTAATTCGTCAGTTCGTCGGAGTCGTAAGTCGCGGGTGCGCCGGAGTTCGGTGGCAGCACGTTGGGGCCGCCCGGCCGGAAGCCGGTCGCGACGCGGAGGTAAGCCGAGGTCGTGTCGCTGAACTCGTAACGTGGCGAGAAGGACCAGGTGACCGGGCTCTCGGAGGAACTCAGGTCTTCGAAGTCCTGCTCGATGACGCCCGGCGGACCGATCAGGAATTCCGGAAGCCGAATCGTGACGAATTGCGACGCATCCTGGTCGTTTTCACTCCAGCGCGCTCCGAACGAGAGGTCGAAGCGATCGCTCAGGTGCCAGGTCGCGTTCCCGAACAGCGCAAGTTCTTCGTACGTGGACTCGATCCCGATATCCGCATACTGGGGTATGTCGGCCACAACGTCGTTCGTGCCGGGTGTGACTGCAATGGCCTCCTGGTGGATGAGAGAGTCCTCGTCCGTGTAGAACGCGCCGACCATCCACTCGAACTTGTTGCTGTCCGGCGAGACGAGGCGGAACTCCTGCGTGAACTTGTCGGTACCCGTGTTCTGGAACAGCACGCCTGACAGCAGTGCGTCAGTCGTGCCCGGGGTGCTGTACGCGAAGGTCAGGAGTTGCGCGGTTCCAAGTCCCGTGCCGATGAGGTCGAGCGTGGCGACGTCGCGCTCGAAGTCCTGGAGGAACTCGCTGTAGCTCGTCACCGACTGCAGGGAAACACCGCCGAGATCCCAGTCGAGCGTGGCGCTGTAGAGCCGGTACTCGATGTCGGTCGGCTCGTTGTGGTAGCGCGAGGCGACGCGCCGGCCTCCCGGCGGCTGCAGCGTCGCCGCATCGACTTCGAACGAGCCCTGGTTGTCGGTGTTGATGTCCTGGAAATGCATGGACAGGTCGAGCGAGAACGTCTCCGACGGCGTGAAGAGTGCGGAAACGCGGCCGCCGACGACCTCGCTGTCGTTGATGTCGCCCTCGGCCAGGGTGCCGTCGACGATGTTGACGCTGGGGTCCTGTAGCGCGGGAATCGGGCCCGTGCCGATCGAGTCGATGTATCCGCCCGTGGTCCGGTAGAAACCGCTGGCGCGCACGGCGAAGTTGTCGCCCATCGGCATGTTCACGACGCCGGTCAGCCCATAGCCCATGCCCGCGCCGGCGACGTCCTCGACCGAGCCCCGCAGGCGGCCCTCGAAACCGTCCGTCGAGGGAGCGTTCGCGACGTACTTGATGACGCCGCCGAGAGCACTCGCGCCATAGAGCGTGCCCTGCGGACCGCGCAGTACCTCGACGCGCGCCATGTCGAAGGTGTCGATGTCGCCGGAGAGGATCGCGGCATTCGCAAGGCCGCTGCTCGAGCCGAATGGCACGTCGTCCAGGTAGATGCCGACCGTGGAGGCGACGCCGCCCGTATTGATGCCGCGCATCGTGACGCGGGTGATGCCGGGGGTGGCCGAGACGAGGCTGAGGCCCGGGACCAAGGCAGCGAGGTCCTCGAAGTTCTCGACCCGCTGGCGCTCGAGCGTCTCGCCGGCGACGACGGAAACCGACATTGGGATGTCCCCAAGTGCCTCGCTGCGCTTCTGCGCGGTCACGACGACCTCATTGAGGCTGCTCGCGGGCGCCGTCTGGGCGCCGGCTGCGGCCGCCGCGAGGGCAAGGGCCACTGCGCCCGCCACTGTCATCGAATTGCGTCCGCGATGCGTGTTCATGCTGCTTTTTCCTCTGCTGTCTTGGCCGGTGCCGGGACCCAAACGGTGCCCAACAGCCGCCGGAAGTTGCCACCCAGTACGGCCTCGATGTTCGAGTCTCCGTAGCCACGGCGGATGAGTGCCTCGGTCAGGTCGAAAATCTTCCTCGGATGGTCGAAACCGTCCGTGTCGAGCTTGTCGCGAAACGCGTAGCTCGACTTATACGAATCCATCAGCATCTTGCGCTGGTCTGCCGGCATGTCGTCGTAGCCGTCCAGGTCTGCGTCGGTGCCGATGCCGACGTGCTCGATGCCGGTGAGCTTCACGACGTGGTCGATGTGATCGACCACGTGCTCGATCGTGGTGGGTTCGCGGTCGCGCACGAAGTTGCGCACCCCGGTGATGCCCATGACGCCGCCCTTTGCGGCAAGCCGGGTGATCGCCTCGTCGGTCTTGAGCCGGGGGTGGTTGTTCAGCGCGCGGCAGTTCGAGTGCGTGATGGCGACCGGTCGCTGCGAGATCTCGATCGCGTCGAGCGTCGTGCGGTCGCCGCAGTGCGAGGCATCCACCAGCATCCCGGCATCGTTCATCGCTGCGATGATTTCCGCGCCGAAATCGCTCACGCCCCCATCCACGCGGTCCGTGCTGCCGCTCCCGAGCAGGTTCTGGCTGTTGTAGGTGAGTTGGGAACAGCGCTGCCCGAGCTGGTGGAAGGCCTTGACGTCTTCGGCCTTGCGGAAGTGCTCGGAGTTCTGCACTCCCATGATCACTGCGCACTTGCCCGCGGCCTTGGCGCGGTCGAGATCCTCCGCGCGATCAACGACGCAGAAGAGATCCGAGTGTCGCGCCGCGAAGCCCTGCCAGGCGGCGAGGAAGGTGAGCGTCTCCTCGACGACGGACGGCCCGCCGGTTCCGACCGCATTGTGGAATCCCGTGATGCCGCTGCCGCGGAATGCCGCGATCGCGGCATCGTCGAGCGGGGTGGAATAGGCGGTCGGCTCGAAGTCGATCTTGAGCACGCCGAGCATGTCGATCACGAGCGAGCGCCCGACGAGGTCGATTGCGCGCGTGGAGTAGGCCGTTTCGCTGTCCGCGAAGGCGCGAAAGGAGGCGAGGTTGAGCATCGGGAGGCCGTATCCGAGCGCAGCCGATCCCGCCGCGCCCTGGAGCAGGCGACGCCTCGAGACCCGACGCGCCCTGGTAAGCCCCATCGTATCCTTGCCGGGAAAACTATCCCCGGCAGAGATATTAATCCTGATTAGAGAATTGTCAATTCAGCCCCAGCCGCCCTCGGGATAGGACACCTTGCCCTGCTCGAATGCCATCGCGGGCACGCGGTCGCGCGCGATGAAGAGCGTGCCGTCGAGGTCGTTGAGGTCACAGAGCTGGCCAAGGATCCAGGCCGGGGCCATGGCGAGGCTCGTGCCGACCATATTGCCGACCATCACACCGAGTCCATGGCGGCGGGCTTCGGTCGCCATCGCCAGGCCCTCGGTGAGGCCGCCGCACTTGTCGAGCTTGATGTTGACGATGTCGAAGCGCCCGACCAGCGGCTCGATGTCGGCGAGTCCCTGCACGCTCTCGTCCGCCGCGACCGGGATCGGGCAGCGGAACCCGTCGAGATCCGCTTCGCGCCCACGTGCGAAGGGCTGCTCGACGAGCTTGACCTTGCAGGCGACGAGATCCGGCATCAGCGCGGTGAGGCTCGCCGGCGTGAAGCCCTGGTTGGCATCGACGGCCATCCAGGCATCGGGCCGCGCCTTGCGCACCGCGCGCACGCGCTCGGCGTCGAGCGGCAACTCGCCCGTGAGCTTGAGTTTCAGCGACTTCGCCTGCGCGTACTCGATGGCCTTGGCGGCCATCGTGCCGGGGTCGTTCGCGGGGATCGTGAAGGTCGTGAGCAGCGGACGTGGCCGTTCGAGCCCGGCAATCCGCCACACGGGCTGCCCGAGACGTTTCGCCTCGAGATCCCAGAGCGCGCAGTCGAGGGCATTGCGCGCGCCGCCCGGGGGTAGCAGGCGGCGCAGCGACTCCCGGTCGACTCCCGCCTCCACGTCGCGCCGAACGTCTTCGATCGCGGCGCACATGCGATCCGCGTCGTCGCCGAGATAATAGACGCCCGCCGCCTCGCCTTCGCCTGTCGCGCCGGGCTCGGTGACGCGCGCGACCACCACGGTCATGTCCGTGAAGGTATAACCCGTGATCGTGAATGGCGCCGACAGCGGGATCAGGTCCCGCGTAACAGAGAGCTGCATCAGTAGTTCGTGCTGATGCCGACCAGATGGTAGGCAACCGCGACCCATGTGACGACGGCCGTCGCGACGACCAGCACGACCGCCCAGATCTTGCCGAGCCAGCGCTTCGGGGCCTTGCGCACGACTGAAAGGTGCCAAAGCGCGAGCGCGAAGCCCGCGAAGACCGCGATCGTGCCGAGGACGTGCAAGGTAAGCACCAGCCAATCGAGCCCCGCGGTCAGCAGCTCCAGCTTGCTGAACATCATCAGGATCGTTCCGATCCAGCCGCCTATGGCCGCGAGCGACAGGAGCGCGCCGATGCGCACCCAGCGATAGGCCTTCGCCTCAAGGCCCGTGAAGGGCAGGGGCCTGCGGTAATGGCGGCGCACGAGTGCTGCGACCGGCCAGAAGAGGACCGTGAGCGCGAGGGCCGCGAGACTCGCGATCGTCGCCGGCATCAGCCAGCCCGCGCCTTTTGCGCCCGATGAACGCTCCATGTACATGAACGGCGAGATCCACTCCGCCGTGAAGCGAATCACCTTGCCGTCCTCGACCTCGGCGGCCAGCCGCGAATTGCCGTCCAGGTCGCGCCAGACCCAGGGCGCGACCTCGCGCCACTTCGTCGGTTCGCCGTTGAGGTCGGTGAGCATCGTCAACGAGATCGTGCCGTCCTCGTTGACCACGACCTTGGCCGGCTGCAGCAAGTTCAAGATGCTGAGGAAGCTCGACTCGGCACGGCGCGAGCTGATGTAGCTGCCCGCGATCGCAGCCGCGTGCATTTTCGCCGTCGCCTCGTCGACCGTCCCTTCGGCCGCGTGACCGGGGAAATAGCGGTCCGCGAAATTGCGGTAGAACGCCTCGCGCAGCGGCCCGACTGCCCCTTCCTTGCCCGAGCTGTTGAATGAGATGAAGTAGCCCACCCCTTCATCGATGAAGAGGTGCAGGTCGCTGTGGAAGTACTGCGTGTCGCCACCGTGCGAAATGATGCGGCGGCCGTTGGTATCGGTCTCGTAGAAGCCGAGCACCATCCGGTTGACGTTCGGGATGATCGTGAGCGGCGTGCCGTGCATCTTCCGCGCCGTCTCCTCGGAGAGGATGCGGGCGTCGCCGAGGGCGCCGCCCTGCAGGTGCGCGAGCATGAAGCGTGCCATGTCGGCGCCCGTCGCGGCCAGCGAGCCCGCGGGCGAGAGGTTGATGAGTTCGTAGCCCTGCGGCTTTCCGGTGGCGTCCTTGTAACCCTGCGCCATGGCGGCGGCGAGTTTTTCAGGCAGCGGCTGGCGGAACGAGGACCGCGTCATGCCGAGCGGGACGAAGATGTTCTGGTCGAGGTAGTCGTCGAATGAAAGTCCGGAGAGGCGCTCGACGATATGGCCTGCCAGTGCAGTCCCGTAGTTCGAGTAGGCGGGCATGGTGCCTGCCTTGAATATGCGATCCGGCACCCAGCGCTTCAGCGTCGCCTCGATCGTCGCGATCCGCTTCGGGTCCTCGGAGATCAGTTCCTTCACCTGCTCCTCGAAGCCCGCCGTGTGGGTCATGAGGTTGCGCATCGTCATCGGCTCGCCTTCGGGGCCGGGCGGGATCGTGAAATCGAGGTACTGGTTGATGTCGGCGTCCAGGTCGATCTTGCCGCGCTCGACCAGCTGCATGACCGCAGTCCAGGTGAAGAGCTTCGAGACCGAGCCCGGCCGGAACAGGGTCTGCTCCGGGTCGACGGGCAGTTTCTTCTCGATGTCGGCGTAGCCGAAACCCTTGTGTAGCAGCACCTGCCCGTCTTTAACGACAACCACTATGCCGCCGGCGATGTTGCCTTTTCCGAGCGCGTAGGGGATGAACCCGTCAAGCCAGGCTTCGAGGTCCTCGCGCGTGAGTTGGGGCGCGGAGGTCCCGGGCGGCGGTGCCGGCGCTTCGGCTGCAGGCGGCGCATGGCCGGCGGGTGGGGTCGGCGGAACCTGCGCCTGCGCCACGGCGCAAAGCAGGGACGCGGACAGGAGTGTCGCGAGCGGAGAAATGGCGCGCATGCGTAAGCCCCGGGTATTTAGCCTGATCAGGTCATGGTAGTCCCAATTAGAGAATGACGTCAAAGGGGTGCTGACCTTACAATCATGGCGTGACACCGACCAGACCGCGCCGCCCGACGCTCGGCAGCCTGCTGCGCGGGCTACGCCTCCGGAATGGCTGGACGCTCAAGGAGATGAGCGAGCGCACGGGGATCCCGCTCTCGACCATTGCCAAGGTCGAGCATGACCGGCTGACGCTGACCTACGACAAGCTGCTGCAGCTCAGCCAGCGTCTCAACATCCGCATGTCCGACCTGTTCAGCGAGGCCGATGCCACACCCGAGGCTCCCATTACCGCGCGCCGCTCGATCGGCCGGCTGGGCGACGCCATCCGGGTTAACACGCCGAACTACGAATACTTCTATATGTGCCCGGAGCTGCGCCGCAAGCGCATGGTGCCGACGGTAACGCGGGTGCGCGCGCGGAGCATCGAGGAATTCGGCGAGCTCGTGCATCACACGGGCGAGGAGTACATCTACGTGCTCCAGGGCCCGGTCGAGATCCACACCGAGTTCTACGAGCCCGTGGTCCTGGCGACCGGCGAGTCCATCTACATCGACAGCACGATGGGCCACGCCTACGTGGCACCCAAGGGTCATGACGAGGCGCTGCTGCTCGGCATCTGCTCGAGTGCGGACGACGACCTGATGGACTCCCTGCTGGCGTTGCATGGCGACAAGCCTTCGGCGAATGCCAAGGGAATCAAACGTCTGTCGGCGAAGCGCTGAAGCCATGCTGAAACACTTGTACGCGGGAATTTCCGCCGTCTTCCTGATGCTGCCGACCGCGCGAGCCGCGGAGCCGGCCGCCGCGCCGGCCGTCACACGCTGCCCGGAAGAGGCTACTGCCAGCCGCGTATTCTCGTTCGTGCTGGCCGGCAATCGCGCGGGCTACCACCTCGAATGCCGGATGCCGGACGGGTCCGGCCACTATGTCTTCGAGTTCAACGACCGCGGGCGAGGCCCGTCGGTGCGCTCGCGAATCACGCGCGATGCGGCCGGGATTCCGACCTCAATCACCGTCGACGGCAACGACTATCTCAAGAACGCGATCAGCGAGCGCTTCGCGATCGTGAACGGCCGGGCGTCCTGGACAAACAAGGTGGAGAAGGGCGAGCAAGCGGTCGCGGGCCCTGCGTTCTACCTGAGCCAGTCGGGTACGCCTGCGGAACAACCACTGCTGGTGAAAGCGGCACTGGCCGCGCCGGGACATACGCTTCCGCTCCTGCCGTCCGGCGAAGCCCGCGTCGTCGCACTCGATGTGCAGACGGTGCGCCGCGCGGACACGTCGCTGGACGTGCGGCTGTACGCGATTTATGGCCTTGGTTACCAGCCGACGACCGTGTGGCTCGATGAGGCGGGCGAGTTCTTCGCCAATCTCGACAGCTGGGTCACGTTGATCCCGGAGGGCTGGGAGGCCGTGGCGCCTGAGCTGCTGGCCGTGCAGGAAGCGAGACTCACCGGGCTGCGGCAGGCCCAGGCATCACGTCTCGCCCCGCGGCCCGATGGGCCGCTGCTGATCGAGCACGCCAACCTGTTCGACGCCGAAGCTCGCGTAATGCGGCCGGGCACGAGTGTCCTCGTCGAAGGCAACCTCGTCCGCGCCGTCGGGCCGGATGGTTCCCTCACGGTGCCCGAAGGCGCAGTGCGCATCGATGCCGCGGGCCGAGCTTTACTGCCGGGACTCTGGGACATGCACAGCCACCCGGAGCCGGCGGATGGACTCCTCCTGCTCGCGGCCGGCGTGACCGGCGTGCGCGACATGGCGGCGGAGCCCGCGAAGCGGGACCGCATGCGGACCTGGGATGGCGAGACGCTTGGACCGCGCATCGCCTTCGCGGGCATCGTGGACGGTCCGGGGCCCTTCCAGGGACCGACGCAGGTGCTTGTGGCCGACGAGGCCGCGGCGCGTGCTGCAGTCGACGCGATGGCGGACGCCGGTTTCATCCTCGTCAAGATCTACAGCTCGGTGAAGCCGGAGCTCGTGCCGTTCATCGTGGACGAGGCAGGCAAGCGCGGCCTGCGCGTCGGCGGGCACGTCCCGGCGGGCATGACGGCCGAGCGTGCAGTGCGCGCGGGCTACGACGAGATCCAGCACATGAACATGGTGTTCCTGAACTTCATGTTCGACCGGGCGCCGGACACCCGCACGCCGGCCCGGCTCACCGTGCCAGCCGAACATGCGGGCGAGCTCGACTTCGATGCTCCAGCGACCAAGGACTTCATCGCCCTGCTCGCAGCACAGCGGGTGACTGTCGACCCGACCTTGCAACTGTTCGAGAACCTGATCCTCGACCGCGCGGGCGAGATGGCGACCGCCTACCGACCGATCGCCGAGCGGCTGCCGCCGGTCGTGCGCCGCGGCCTGCTCGACGGCGGCCTGCCGGTGTCAGGGCCCGAACAGCAGGCACGCTTCGAGGCTTCGATCAAGGCGATGCTGAGGATGCTGAAGGCCTTGCACGCTGCCGGCGTGCCACTCGTCGCGGGCACCGATTCACTCGGAGGATTCACGCTGATGCGCGAACTGGAGCTCTATGTGCAGGCCGGCATCCCGGCTGCCGAAGTGTTGCAGATGGCGACGCTCGGCGCCGCCCGCGCCAGTGGTTTCGGCGACCGGCTCGGCTCCATTGCGCCGGGCAAGCTGGCGGACTTCATCCTCGTCGACGGCGACCCGAGCGCCGACCCGGGTGCGCTGCGCAACCTGCGCCTCGTGGTCAAGGACGGCGTTCCGCTCGATCCCGAAGCGATGTGGCGCGAGCTCGGGATCCTGCCGTTCAGGTGAACAGGTTCAGGAATAGCGTGATGATGATCGCGTTGGTGAAGTCGATGAAGAACGCGCCGACGATCGGCGCCACGAGGAAGGCGCGCGGCGCCGGTCCGTAACGCTCGACGAGCGCGCGCATCACCGCCATGGCGTTGGCCGTCGTGCCGAGCATGAAACCGATGAACCCGCCGCTCATGACGGCCGCCTCGTAGTTGCGCCCCATCAGCCGGAAGACCGGGCCCGCCGCCAGCGCCGCGAGCAGCACCTGCACGACAAGGATTGCGACCAGGGGCAGGACCAGACCGGTCAGCTCCCAGAGCTTAAGCGTCATCAGCGCCATGACGAGGAACAGGGTCAACGTGACGATGCCGAAGCTGTTGATGAAGCGGTGCGACAAGCCGATCCAGCCGGTCACGTCGTCGAGATTCCGGATCGCGGCGGCGACCAGCATCGCGCCGATGTAGGCGGGCAGCGTCATGCCGAGCGCGGCGAACCCGCGGCTCACCCAGTGGCCCACCCAGATCGCGATCAGGATCGCGACCAGGTTGCGCAGGATGGGCCAGGCGTCGTCCTCGTCGGTCGAGGCGTGGACCGTAGTCTCGGTCTCCACCAGCGCGACATCGACGCGCTCGCCGCCACGGCCGCGGCGCGGCGTCTCGAGCCGGCCCCGCTCGACGATCACGGTGCCTACTGGGCCGCCGACCAGCCCGCCGGCGACGATGCCGCCGATCGCGATGGCGACCGCGATCGACGTTGCACCGACGACGCCGGCCTCCTCGAACAGCGGCGCGAAGGCGAGGCCGGTGGCGGGCCCGCCGGTGAGCGTGACGGAACCCGCGAGCACGCCAAACAACGGGTGCAGGCCGAAGCCCAGGGCGACCAGGATGCCGACGACGTTCTGCAGCACCGCAAACACCGTTGCCAGCAGGAAGAATCGCAGCACGTCGGGACCGCCGACCTTGAGCAGCGACAGGCTCGCGCCGAAGCCTATCGTCGTGAAGAACGCGATCATGAGCGGACTTTGCAGCGTCGTATCGAACTGGAAGAGCGTCGCGCCCTGGCCGCGCGCAATGAGTACGACGATGGCGACCAGCAGGCCGCCGAGTACCGGCGCCGGCAGATTGTAGCGGCCGAGCACCGGGACCAGCCGGCGCAGGCCTTCGCCTGCGAGCAGCGCGACGCCTGCGAAGGCGAGCGTCTGGACGAAGTCTAGCTCAAGCACCGGTCGAGTTCGCGCATCAGCCGATCCACTTCGTCCTTGGCTGTGTAGTGCACGAAGGACAGCCTCACGGCGCCGTCATCCGTGTCGATGCCGAGCGCCTGGAGCAGGCGATACGCGTAGAAATTGCCGACACCGACCCCGAGTTTCACCCGTGCGAGCGCGGAGGCGATGTCGGCCGAACGGTGCCCCGTCGCCGTGAACGACACGGTCGGTGCGCGTTCCGACGCGCGTGTGCGGCCGATGAGCCGCACCTTCGGATGGCCGGTGAGGAAATCGAGCAGCGGCTGCAACAGCGCCGTCTCGTGGCCGCGGAACAATTCGCGCACCGCCGCCGCGCGCTCGCGCACTGGCTTGCCGGCATGGCCATGATGGTCGGCGACGACATCCATGTAGTCGATGACGCCGTTCACGGCCGCTATCTGTGCGTGGTCCGGGCCCGCCGGCGTGAATCGTGCGCCGGCCTTGCCTTCGTTGAAGAAGTGACCCTGGTTGGGCAGGGCCGCGTTCACGTCACGGCGCAGGAACATGGCGCCGAGGTGCGGGCCATACACTTTATAGAGCGAGAAACAGTAGGCGTCGACCCCGAGCTCCGTGAGATCCGGCAGGCCGTGCGGCGAGAACGCGACGCCATCCACGAAGGCCCAGGCGCCGGCCCGGTGCACGAGGTCGGTGAGTTCGCGTACCGCGTGGATGCTGCCGACCACGTTCGAACAGTGCGTGAAGGCAACAACGCGGGTGCGCGGGCCAAGCAGGGCCTCGAGGTCGCGCCGCTCAAGCTCGGCGGTCCCGGGGTTCACCTTCCATTCGCGGACCGTGAAGCCTTCGGCCGCGAGCCGGCTGTACGCGCCGACGTTCGCTTCGTGGTCCTGGTTGGTGACGATGATTTCATCGCCGGGCTGCAGGTGGCGCCGCAGCGCCTGTGCCAGCACGTACGTATTGTGTGACGTGGACGGACCAAAGTGGATCTCGTCGGCGCCGACGTTGAGCCAGACCGCCATTCGCGACTTCGCCGCGTCCATCTGCTCGCCCGCCAGCGCTGACGCGGCGAAGGCATAGTAGGGCTGCATCTTGGTCTGCCGGTAATACCGGTCCAGCCAGGCGATCGTTTGGCCGCTGGCGTAGGAGCCGCCGGCGTTCTCGAAATGCGCGAAGCCTTCGAGCGAGGGCTCGCGGAAGGCCGGGAACTGCGAACGGACGAATTCCAGGTCGAGGCTCATGGCTGATCCCGGGTGACGGTTGGCCCGGGATCATCGGCAACCGCGGCGCCGCGGTCAACGGGCGCCGGTAGTCGGCTTGCGCGCTGCGCCCTCGCGGATCCGGGTTCCCACCCGGACGATGGTGTTGATCACCGGAACGAGCTCACGACCCAGCTCAGAGAGCGAATACTCCACGGAGGGCGGGGATGTGGGCATCACCGCGCGCATGACAACGCCTTTTTCCTCGAGATCGCGTAGACGGGCCGTCAGCATCTTCGGCGAGATGCCCGGGATGTCGCGCATGAGCTCACCGAAGCGTCGCGGGTCGCCGGCGAGCTTCCAGATCAGGCTCGGCGTCCAGGCGCCGCCCAGCACGGCCATGCAGGCTGACATCGGGCAGCCGGGCGGGGGCGGCGGCGCTTTGCTCTTGCGGACCTTGAGGGCCATGGATGTTTTCCGGCTGCGCTTACCGGGAGGATAGTCGATTCTGTGGGTTACTGGAAGGTATTAACTATACAAAAGTAAGTACTTTCGGTAAGTTGCTTCCGCCACCCACAAGGAGACATCGATGAAGCTGTATTTCGCACCCGGCGCCTGCTCGCTCTCGCCGCACATCGTCGCGAACGAGGCCGGCATCCCCGTCGAGCTCGTCAAGGTCGACACCAGATCCAAGACGATCGCCCGCGAGGGTGACTTCTGGGCCGTGAACCCCAAGGGCTACGTGCCCGCACTCGAGCTCGACGACGGCGCGGTCCTGACCGAAGGGCCGGCCATCGTGCAGTTCCTCGCGGATCGCGTGCCTGCCGCGGGGCTCGCGCCGGCGAACGGCTCATTCGAGCGCGTGCGCCTGCAGGAGATGCTCAACTACCTCACCTCCGAGATCCACAAGTCGTACTCGCCGCTTTTCAAGCCGGACGTGCTGCCGGCCGTGCGCGAGGAGCGGCTGGCCTACCTCACGCGTCGCTACGCCTTCATCGAGCAGCAGCTCGAAGGGCGAAGGTACCTGTCCGGCGACCAGTTCAGCGTGGCGGATGCCTACCTCTTCACGCTGACGCGCTGGGCCGGTGCCGTGAAACTCGACTTGTCGGGGTTCCCCAACCTCGAGGCCTTCCAGAAGCGTGTGGGAAGCCGGAAAGCGGTGGTCGAGGCGATGCGCGCGGAGGGACTGATCCCCGACAGCAAGGCCGCGTAAACTGATCGCATGCAGGCAGATCGAAGAACGGGGCCATGGGGCCCCGTTCTTCGGTGCCTACCCTGTATGAGACCGAGCCGCTCACGATGCCACTGAAAGCGCGGCGTCGGCAGCGCGCTCGATCGGTTCAGGTAGCGGCAGAAACGCTGCTCCGCCTGGTCGATGCGCGCGGGCGTCGATGCGATGCGCGTGCCCATGGTGGCAAGGCTGTGCCTGGCAGGTTGCAGTACCGTGACGACATGGAGGAGTCATTGTTTCACATCAATACGATGTGTGATGTACTGCAAGAAGCGTCTGACAGAGTCTTGGGGAGGCTGCGCGCCTGCCGACGCCGATGCTCGGCAAGCCTACATTGGCGCGCACTGGCGATGCTGCGCATCAAGCCGCTGGCCGCCGCCTGCGGCCCAGGGGAGAGTTTGTTGTGGACAGTATCCGCGCGTCAGTAGCGGTAAACCGTCAGGTCACTGCCCTGTGAGCGCTGGCAAGCCCGCAATACCCCAGGTCGCGCCGGCCGGCGACGCGACGCCATTTCGCTTCTACGACAACCGGCAGAAGTACCTGGCTTTCGTCAATACCTGCAACGAGAAGTCCGCGGTCGCGAACCGCGCGGCGCTTGAACTCGGCTATGTGCGGCCAACGCCGCCTGCGCTGCGCATCTTCGACGCCGGCATGGGCGACGCGACCGTGCTGGCGCGCTTGATGCGTCACGCGCACGCCCGATTTCCGACCGTGCCCGTGCTCGCGGTCGCCAAGGAAATCAGCCTCGAGGACGTGCGTCTCGGCCTGGAGAAAATGCCGGATCGCTTCCTCGAGCACCCGGCGACCGTCCTGGTCATCACCAACCTCAACTATGGAGAGGCGCCGCGCGGGATGCCGCGCGACCTGGAAGCTGTTGCGGCACTCAACTGGCAGGAGGTTCGACTCAAGGGACAGACCTCGAACGAGTACGCGGAGCAGATCGAGGCGCTGGCGCCGATGCTGGCAGTTGGCTGGCAGACCAGGCCGAGCGCCCGGACCGGCAATCCCGTGTACGTGCGTCCGTCGCTGCTGGTGGTTTACCGTGAGGACCACGCGTTCCTGCTCGACCGCGTGATCCCGATGCTGGGACAGCCGTTCGAGCCCTACGACCTGGTGGTCGCCTCGCAGCCCTGGCGCGCGCGCATGACCGCGAAGTTCAAGGCCGAGAAAGTGCTCGCGCCGCTGTCCCGATGCCTCGCGCCGGACGGTCGGCTGCTCGTGATTCAGTCGTACGGCCGCGACCCGGCGCTCGAAATCGTCCGGAGGCTGTGGCCGGATGAGAACCCATTCCAGGTCGACAGGCGCCAGCTCATCGCTGCCCTCGAGAAGGAGCTCGGCCGGGATGCGGCGGACTTCAACCTCGAGGTGCCGTCGGACGAGGATTCGATCTTCCGTTACGAAATGCACACGCTGCCCAACGAGATCGGGGACCGCATCGGCACATCGACGCTGTATGCCGCCTGGAACGCCGCGATCTACGTGAACCAGATCGAGGATGAGCGGCTCGACCAAGTGGTGAAGACCGGCGCATACCTGCAAGCGACTCAGGAAGTGCTGCACGAGTACGGCGGGCTCTGGTTCAACGACGAGACCTTCGTCGTGACGCGGCGGCGTCAATGACGGCGCCTGCCGCAGGCCTCGTGGCGCACATCGCGGCATTCGCGGGGCGTGCCTCGCTCGAAATCACGGCTGCCGACGGGGCACTGCCGGCGTCGCTCGTCGGCCGGTTGCCGGCCGGGACCGAGCTCTACGTCGCACATACGCCGAATGCGAGGCTCGAGGACGTGGCTGAAGTGGCCTGCGCCGCCGAGCGCGCGGGTTTCAGGGGATGCCCGCACCTCGTGGCGCGGCGCATCGCCTCGCGTGCCGAGCTCGATGCCGCGCTCGCGCGCCTGCGCGACGGCGGTGTCTCGCGGGCCCTGCTGGTTGCCGGCGACCTGACGCCGCCCGCGGGGGAGTACGCGAGCACGCTCGAGATCCTCGAATCGGGCGCCCTGGACCGCGCGGGTCTCTCTGCGATCGGCTTCGCGGGTCATCCCGAGGGGAATCCGAGTATCGAGCCCGATGTCGCCTGGGAGGCGCTCGTCCGCAAGCAGGCCTGGGGTGCGCGGACGGGTGTCGCCGTGCACGTCACGACGCAATTCGGTTTCGACGCGGCGGCGCTCGCCACTTTCGACGCCGGCCTCACGACCCGCGGTATCACGTTGCCCGTGCACGTGGGCGTCGCCGGCCCGGCATCGATCAAGTCGCTGGCGAGGTTCGCAGTAATGTGCGGCATCGGCGCTTCCCTCGCCGCGATTCTTTCAAATCCGCTCGCGCTGGGCAGCCTGAAGACGCTGGTCAAGACCGTGGACCAGATCTTCCCGGCCGTCGTTGCACAGGCACAGGCGACGCCGCGGCGCTTCGTAAAGCCGCATTTCTTCGCATTCGGCGGCGTGATGAAGTCCGTGGAATGGCTGGAAGCCGTTCGTGCCGGTCGATTCGAGCTTTCGGACGGCGTGATTGCGATCCGCAATTGAGCCGGGCCGCGGGCTAGACTCGGACTTTGGAGTGGGTGCGGGTTAACCGTGGGCGCCTATCTTTCCGCGGCCCAGCAGGCGGCCTACCGCCAGGACGGCTTCCTCGTCGTACCGGATTTCGCGGACGAGGCGCGTTGCCTCGGGTTGCGCGATCGCGCCCTTGCGCTCGCGCGCAAGTACGCGCCGCCGCTTGGGGAGGCGACAGTCTTCACCGCGGATGGCGACGCACGCCACGCGACCGAGCGGTACTTCCTGACGAGCGGCGAGGCGATCCGCTGCTTCTTCGAGAAGCAGGCCTTCGACGGCGAAGGCCGCCTGCGCGGCGAGGCGCACCTGTCGCTCAACAAGCTCGGGCACGCGATGCACGACTTGGACCCGGTTTTCGATGGGTTCAGCCGTCGACCTGAGCTCGCGGCCATCGCCGACGACATCGGCATGGCCGAGCCGCGTCTGCTTCAGTCCATGTACATCTTCAAGCAGCCGCGAATCGGCGGTGAGGTCGCCTGCCATACGGATCACACCTACCTGTGGACCGAGCCGCCGAGCGCGGTCGGCTTCTGGTTCGCGATCGACGATGCGACCAAGGAGAATGGCTGCATGTGGGCGCTGCCGGGCGGGCATCGCCTGCCGGTGAAGGCGCGCTCGCGGCTGAATGCGGCGCGAAGCGCAACCGAACTCGAGGTTTACGACGAGAATCCCTATCCGTCCGAGGGCCTCGTGCCGCTCGAGGCGAAGCGCGGCACGCTCGTGCTGCTGCACGGCGCGCTGCCGCATCTCTCGGGTCCGAACCGCAGCGACAAGCCGCGGCATGCCTACACCGTCCACGCGATCGATGCGACCGCCGCGTATCTCGCCGATAACTGGCTGCAGCGGCCGAACCTGCCACTGCGAGGTTTCTCGAACTAGCCTCGGGTTTCCGCGTGCCGTTCGAGGAAGGCATCCACGCTGATGCGCCCGGCACCTGCAATGGCGAGCCACAGGAAGAGGGCGAGATACATGATTTCCTCGAGCCCGACCAGGGTCAGGAACGAGTCGACCTCCGGCCACATGACGGACGCAACGGCGACGATCATCACGACGCCGAGCGCACCGGCGGAGATCCGCGTCAGCAGGCCGACCAGGAGCAGGATGCCGCCGAAGAACTCGATTCCTGATGCGACGGGCGCCAGGATCGCGGGTGCCGGAATGCCCCAGCTCTCGAAATTCTGGGTCACCAGCGGCAGGTGCGTGAGTTTGCCCCAGCCGGTCCACAGAAAGACCCATCCAGTGACGATGCGGGCCACCAGCGGCCCGAGCCAGTCGAGGTGCCGCGCCACGCTTCGCGGCCATTCGATCAGCGTATTCACGAGTGCATTCATTCTCTCATTCTCCCTGTTCGATGCCAGCAGACCGGGCGCTTCGCGGGAATGTTACCGGCACCGCTCGCCGCTCAAGCTCCCGCAAGGATGTGGTCGACGATTGGCGCGACGCCGTCCCGGATCGGGTCGCAGCAGGGCAGCGACACGCGCGCCGCGATTTCCGCCCCCGCACGAGCGGCCGCAACGGGATCGAGTTGCGAAGTGTTGAGGCTGACGCCTGAAAACCGCGCCGCCGGGTTCGTCAGCCGCGCCGCCGCGAGATAAGCCTCGAAGCAGGCCTCGTAGGAGGGGATCGAGTAGCCCTCGTAGTCCGCGATGCCGGTGCGCGACAGGTCGTGGCAGAGCACGAGTGCGTCGGGCTGGCTGCCGTGGACGAGCCCGAGCGTCACGCCGGCGTAGGCCGGATGGAACAGCGAACCCTGCCCCTCGATGACGTCCCAGTGCTGCGGCGCGGCGTCCGGCGAAAGCCACTCGGCGGCGCCCGAGACGAAGTCTGCCACCACCGAGTCGACGGCAATGCCGCGGCCTGAGATGAAGATGCCGGTCTGCCCGGTCGCGCGGAATTCCGCGTCGACGCCGCGGGCGCGCATTTCCTTCTCGATGGCGAGCGCCGTGTACTTCTTGCCGACCGCGCAATCGGTCCCGACGGTCAGAACGCGCTTTCCGCAGCGCTTTTTTCCCGTGCCGGGCATGAATGACTCGGCCGGCTGGCGTACCTCGATCAGGCGTCGGCCCGTGCGACTCGCAGCCGCCGCGATCGCGGGCACGCCGGCGAGCGGTTCGTGAAGGCCCGAAGCCACGTCGAGTCCCGCCTCCAGTGCACTGACGATGGCGGCTACCCAGCCGGGGGCGATGAAACCGCCGTCGTTGGCGATGCCGATGACCAGCGTGCGGATGCCTGCTGCAGCCGCCGCGCGCGGCTCGAGGTCCGGCAGGCCCAGGTCGACGCGGCATCCCGGCAGCCGCAACTGGCCCGCGCACAGCTCGCCGCGCCACTGCCGGATTCCGGCCGCGGTCTTCGCGGTGGCAATGTCCGGCGCGTCGCCGAGGAACAGGAGATAGGGACTGTCGATCATGGATTTCCGTTGCCTGTGACGGACAGTTTGAATGAAAATCGGAACCTTGTCCCGACGAGGTCCACCGATGAAATCGATTCCCGCTCGCGCACTTGCAATCCTTGCACTGGCGTTGCCGACGGCGACGGCTCTCGCCGCAGGAGAAAGCACCGATGACGCGATCGCCGGCATTATGCGCACGCACGTGCAGCCGGGTGAGCCAGGGTGCACCGTAGGCGTCGTGCAGCGTGGCGCGCTCACGCATGCGCTCGCATTCGGACTGGCGGACCTCGAGCGCGGGCGCGCACTGGATCCGGGCTCGGTCTTCAATCTCGCCTCGGTTTCCAAGCAGTTCACCACCTTCGCGATTCTCCTGCTCGAACAGGACGGCCGGCTAAAGCTTGATGACCCCATTGCGAAGCACGTGCCGGAAGTCGCCGCGAGCTCGCAAGGCGTGACGCTGCGCCATCTCTTTCACCACACGGGTGGGATGCGCGACTACATCGAGATGCTCTACATGAAGGGGCGCGGCGACGCCGACGGGACGACCATCCACGAGGCGGTTCAGCTGCTCGGCCGCCAGACGCGGCCGAACGAGGCCCCGGGCGTGGAGTTCGACTACAGCAACACCGGGTATTTCCTGCTGGGCGTCGTGGTCGCACGCGTTAGCGGCAAGTCGCTCGCCGAGTTCTCGCGCGAACGGATCTTCGAGCCGCTCGGCATGAAGAACACGAGTATCATCGATCGTTATCCTGCTGCCATCCCGACGCTCGCCCGCGGCTACGCGAAAACGGAAACCGGGTTCCGGATCGACGAGACGGGCTGGGAGCAGGTGGGCGATGGCCAGGTGCACAGCGACCTGCACGACCTCGCGCTCTGGGACGAGAATTTCTATTCCGGCAAGGTGGGCGGTCGCGAGCTCGTGGCGCGGATGTACGAGGTCGGCTTGCTCAATTCCGGTGAGTCCACAGGTTACGCGGCCGGGCTCACTGTCTTCGAGTCGCGCGGCTTCGGCTGGGTGACGCACGGCGGATCGTGGGTGGGTTACCGCTCGAGCATCATGCGCGTACCTTCCGAGCGCCTGTCCGCGATCGTCCTCTGCAACCGCGCCGAGGCGGATGCCGGGGCGTACGCGCGCGCGGTCGTGGAGCACTTCCTCGGCAACCGGCTCGGCCCCGCCGAGCCCGAGGAGACGGAGGCGCCGCCGGAGCCGGTCGTCGCGCAGTGGGATCCCGGCGACCTGTCGCGCTTTGCCGGCGCGTATTACAGTGAAGAAGCTGACGCGCGCTGCGTCATCGACCAGCGCGGAGCGCGGCTGGTGCTGGAGACCTGCGCCCGGGGCGCGGTTCTGACGCCCGGCAAGCCGGGTGAGTACCTGGCCGACGGTGGCCCGATTACGCTTCGCTTCCCGGACTCCGGAAAGGAGACGGGCAGCTTCGTTTATTGGTCGCCAGGCTTGCGTGGCCTGCCTTTCAAGCGCATCCAGGAGACCTTCGAATGACACAGACCCGACACATCTTCGGTGCCTTGCTGGCAGCAGCATGCATCGCCGGCTGCGGCGGAGAAGCGCCTTCGTCGACACTGATTATCAACGCCTCGATCGTCGATGGAACCGGAAGCCCGGTGAGATCCGGCGCAGTCCGCATCGACGGCGACCGGATCGTCGAGGTCGGTGCGCTCGAGCCGAAGCGCGGCGAGGCGGTCGTCGACGCGCAGGGCCGGGTGCTCGCGCCGGGGTTCATCGACGTGCACAGCCACCACGAGGAGGGCTTGTTCGAGATGCCAGATGCCACGCCCGTGGTGAGTCAGGGCATCACGACGATTGTCGCGGGGCAGGACGGCTCGATGACCTATCCGGTCAGTGAGCTGTTCGAGCGCATGGAAAAGACGCCGGTCGCGATCAACGTCGCGACTTTCGTCGGCCACGGGAACCTGCGCATCGACGCGATGGGCAAGGACGGCTACCGGCGCCACGCGACTCCGGAAGAGGTCGAGAAGATGCGCCAGGGCGTCGCGGTCGGCATGGGCGCCGGCGCGCTTGGACTTGCGACCGGACTCGAATACGACCCGGGCATCTATTCCGCGAGCGAGGAGGTCATCACGCTCGCGAAGGAGGCGGCGAGCGTCGGCGGACGCTACATCAGCCACGTCCGCAGCGAGGACCGCGATTTCTGGCAGGCCATCGACGAGATCGTGCGCATCGGACGCGAGGCGAAGATTCCCGTCCAGGTCACGCACATGAAGCTCGCGATGAAGGACTGGTGGGGACAGAACGACCGCCTGCTGGGCATCCTGGACAAGGCGCGCGCCGAAGGCGTCGAGATCACCGGCGACATCTACCCGTACGAATACTGGCACTCGGACCTGACCGTCCTGTTCCCGAAGCGCGACTTCAAGAACCGCGAGACGGCGCAGTTCGTCCTCGACCATGTCACGCCGGCCGATGGCATCGTCCTGACGACCTACAGCCCGGAGCCGGCGCTGGTCGGCAAGACGCTCGCCGAGATCGCCGCTGCCAAGGGGACCGACCCGGCTGCCGAGCTGATGGACCTGATCGCGCGGTCGCAGGGCGAAGACGACCAGCAGTCGATCATGGGCCGCGGCATGATCGAGAAGGACATCGATGCGCTCATCGTCTGGCCCTACGCGAGCATCTGCTCGGACGGCTCGCTCGACAGCCTGCATCCGCGCGGTCGCGGCGCGTTCACGAAGGTGCTGCGCAGCTACGTGCGCGAGAAGCAGCTCCTGAGCCTCGAGGAGGCGATCCGCAAGATGACGGGCCTCTCGGCGGCGAACGTCGGCATCGCGGACCGCGGCGTGATCCGGCCGGGCGCGTTTGCCGACCTCGTGGTCTTCGATCCGGCAACCGTGGCCGACCGCTCGACCTTCGAGGATCCCAAGGCGCTCTCGGTCGGCATCGAGCGCGTCTGGGTCAACGGCGTCCCGGTCTGGCAGGACGGCCAGGCGACCGGCGCCCATCCGGGACGGGGGGTCAAGCGGCCATGAGAATGCACACGGGGTCGATGTTCGCCGCGGCATGTATGGCCTGCGCGGCATTCGCGACGGCGGCGCAGGACCCGGCACCGGCGTCCGCGCCCCGGACGCTGACTTTTGACGACCAGGAGACCGTCCGGTCTCCGGGAGGCATCACGATCTCACGCGACGGCAAGCAGGTCGCGTACGTTGACGACGACCGGATCTTCGTCGTGTCGCTGGCGGGCGGAGAACCGCGTGCCGTGACTTCGGCGGGTTCGGCTGCCTCGGATCCCTGGTGGTCGGCCGACGGAAGCGCGCTCTACTTCCTCTCCGACCGCTCAGGCACGAGCCAGCTCTGGAAGCTGCCGCTCGCGGCCTTCGGCGAAGCCGGGCAGGTAACCACTTTCAAGCAGGGCATCGACGGCATCCGATTTTCGCCCGACGAGTCGCGACTTCTACTGTCCTTCACCGACGCCCAGGTCGCGGCGGATCCGGAGGAGGACGACGCGTCCGCGAAGAAAGACGGAAAGGAAACCGCGAAGAAGCCCTTCGTCATCACGCGGCTCGAGTTCAAGGAAGACTCGGGTGAAGGCTACCTGACGGGCGATCGATCGGAACACCTGCACGTCCTCGACCTGGCGACCGGCAAGCTCACGCAGCTGACGTCCGGCGCGTACACGGAAACCGACGCCGCCTGGTCGCCCGACGGCCGCCGTGTCGTGTTCGTCAGCAACCGCGAACAGGAGTCCGATGCCACCTACCGGACGGACCTCTGGGTGGTCGATGCCGGCAACACCGACCGCGGCGCGTCGCTCCTGCGCCTCACCGACGACGAGCGCACGAAGAGCAGTCCAGTCTTCAGCCCGGATGGTTCGTCGATCGCCTTCCTGGTTGCCGTGGACGGCGTCTACGGCGCGCAGCAGGTTGCGGTTATGCCGGCCAAGGGTGGTGAGTCGAAGCTACTCACCGCGGCTCACGATCGCTGGGTGAATGACTTCCGGTATTCTGCGGACGGTGAGTGGATCTATTTCACCTACGAGAACCTGGGTGGCGTCCAGGTCGCGCGGGTGCGGCCGCGGGATGGCAGGCTGGAGCAGGTCATCGAGGGCGAACGTGGAATCGGCGACTTCGACCTCGCGAAGGGTGGGGCGATCGTCGCGCGAGTCGAGACTGGCAACCGCGCATCGGAGTTGTACGTCTTCTCCGACGGCCGCGAGCGGGCGCTGACGCGTCTCAATGCGGATTTCCACGCGCGCGTCGCGCTCGGCGAGAAGGTGTCGGTCAGTTTCACGGCGCCTGACGGTACCGAAGTGCAAGCCTTTGTCACGAAGCCGCCCGGTTTCGTGCAGGGTCGGCGCTACCCGACAATCCTGCACATCCACGGTGGGCCGGTCGGGCAGTTCGGCTGGGGATTCGACTTCAAGCCCCAGTACCTCGCGGCGAACGGCTACCTGGTCGTGGAGCCGAATCCGCGCGGGTCCACGGGCCGCGGCGAGGATTTCATACGCGCCATCTACCGCACCTGGGGCATCACGGACTATGACGACGTGATCGCCGCGGTCGACCACGTGATCGCGCTCGGCTGGGCGGATCCGGCACGCCTCGCCGTGACGGGATATTCCTACGGCGGTTACCTGACAAACGTCGTCATCACGCGCACGGACCGCTTCAAGGCGGCGGCCTCAGGCGCGGGGCACAGCTACATCGCGGCCAACTACGGTCATGACATCTACCAGAAGTGGTACAACTGGGAGCTCGGTCCGCCCTGGGAAAACCGCGAGAAATACGATCAGCTGTCGCCGCTTCTGCAGGCCGGGCGCGTATCGACGCCGACGATTTTCCTGGGCGGGCGCGAGGACTGGAACGTGCCGCTGATCAACGCCGAGCTCTTCTACCAGTCGCTGCGCAAGAAGGGTGTCCCGAGCGAGTTGATCGTCTATCCGGGCGCCCACCACAGCGGCTGGCCGAAGGAGTTCGAGCGCGACTACCTCGAGCGTGTGCAGGCGTGGTTCGACCGGTACCTGAAGTAACGCGCGACACGAGCGTCACTGCCGCGCTCGAGGCCCTCGCGGCGGGAGACGGGGCTCGCGCCGAGGTAATTTGCCGCGAGCGACTCGGTCTTGCACCGGATTCCATCGGTCACCTGCGTCTCCTGGGTCGGGCGCTGCTCGCGCAATCGCGCCTCGAGGAAGCCGAGCAGGCACTGCGCCGGGCGCTCGAACTGCAGCCGGAAATGGCGCAGGCGCACGAGGACCTCGGCGGCGTACTCGCGCTTCAGCGTCGCTTCGACGAGGCAGTCTCGAGCCTGCAGACCGCGCTACGGCTCGACCCGAACCTGCCGCTCGCCGGCAAGAAGGTTGGCCAGGCGCTCGCGGCGCTCGGCCGCGGTGCCGAGGCCGACGCCGCGTTCGAGGGCTGGTTCGGCCGGTCGCAGGATCGGGCCAACGTGGCAGTCGCGCTCGATCACCTGCAGGCCGGCCGCGAGGAAGATGCGGTCGCGACCCTCAAGGCGCGCCTGCGCATCAGTCCGGACAACGTCGACGCGCTCGTGACGCTTGCGCAGGTCTGGCTGGGGGACGACAAGCATGTTTCAGACGTCGAGGCGCTGCTGCGCCGGGCGACGGAGGTCGCGCCGGCTCATGTGACCGCATGGATGGTGCTGGGCTCGGTACTCCACGGCTCCAATCGACCTGAGGAGACGATTGCCTGTTACCGGCGCGCAACGGAACTGGAACCGGAGAACGCAGGCGCCTGGTCCGGGCTCGGCGCGGAATATGCCCTGATCGGTGACATGGTTAAGAGCGCCGATGCCTACGCGCGCTCGCTCGCCTCGAAGCCTGGCCTGCCTGGCATCCACTTGAGCTATGCGCATTCCCTCAAGTCGTTGGGTCGGCAAGCGGAGTCCCTGAGTCAATACCGAGAGGCCATCGCGCTGAAGCCGGACTTCGGTGAGGCGTACTGGAGCATGGCGAACCTGAAGGTGTTCCGTTTCGAACCGGAGGAAGTCGCCGCCATGGAGCGGCAGTTGCGGCTGCAGGACCTGAGCGAAAGTGCCGCTGTCCATTTCCGGTTCGCACTCGGCAAGGCCTACGAGGACGTGGGCGATTACGACCGCGCGTGGGAGCACTACCACGCCGGGAACCAGCGCCAGAGGCCGCTCGTTTCCTTTGATCCCGTGGGATTCGAGGACCGTCACGCAGGTATCGCGCGGGTATTCAGCCGCGAGTTCCTGGAGCGGCATGCAGGCCAGGGCTACGAGTCGGACGCACCCATCTTCATCGTCGGCCTGCCGCGCTCGGGCTCGACGCTGATCGAGCAGATACTCGCCAGCCACAGCCAGGTGGAGGGCACGCTCGAGTTGTCGACGCTGGGCGAGATCGCGCTATCCACCGGGCGCTACCGGCGCGAGGATCGCGACTACCCGGACCCTATAGCCGTATTGCGCGGACGCGACTTTCGCGCCTACGGGCAGCAGTACATCGACGAAACCCGAATCTACCGTAAGACGGACAAACCGCGCTTCACGGACAAGCTGCCGAACAACTTCACGCACATCGGCTTTGCCCACCTGATCCTGCCGAATGCACGCATCATCAACGCACGCCGGCATCCGCTCGATAGCTGCCTCGGCAGCTACAAGCAGCTGTTCGGCAAGGGCCAGAACTTCACCTACGACATGCACGAACTCGGGCTCTATTACCGGCAGTACCACGAAACGATGCGGCACTGGCATCGCGTGCTGCCGGGCAAGGTTCTCGATGTTCACTATGAGGAGACCGTCGGCGACCTCGAGGCGCAGGTGCGCCGCATCCTGGCGCACTGCGGACTTGCCTTCGAGGAGGCCTGTCTGCGCTTCCACGAGACCGAGCGCGCGGTGCGCACCGCGAGTTCCGAACAGGTGCGCCAGCCCCTGTACACGCGCGCGCTCGGCACCTGGCGGCGCTACGAGAAGCACTTGGGCTCCTGGCAGGAAGAGCTCGGGGACATCATCGCGGAACTGCCCGAGAGCGTCCGCAACGCCGGTCGCTAGAAGGGCCAGACCGCGAGTCCGTGGATTGCGTTCCTCACGTCCATCGTGAGGTTGACGGAGAGCAGGCACTTGTTGCGCGGCAGGTCGTAGACTGAAATCGTCGAGGGCGAGGAACCGCCGGCGACCAGCACGTCGGACAGCATGGCCATCCCGCGCGCGTAGCCCTGGCGTGCAATGCCGCTTCGTTCCAGGCAGGAGTTCAACAGCGACTCGGCGGGGTAGCCTGGCACGCGGAACGCGCGGTCTTCAGCGCCGTCGCGACCGGCATATCGAAGCATGTTCGCCTCGGTGTCGTTGAACAGGACACCCTCGCGGAACGGGCGGGCGTCGCAGGTGCCGGGCGGCAGTTCGACGGCCATCCGTACCTCTCGGCCGTTGTACAGCAGCATGCCGCCGGTCCTGAGTCCCGTGATGTACATGCCGCCTTTCGTGCAGTGCACGTTATTGAGGTGCAGCTTGTCGAGCATCAGTGGCCCTTCGTTTTTTTGCGGATCGAAACCGCGCCCCTGGAAGCGGAACTGATTGGCGACCAGGTGCATTCCCCAGCTGAAAGTCTTGAGGTCGAGATTGAAACCCAGAATCGAGTCAAAGCCGGTGGAGGCCAGGAACAGGGTCCGCTCCCAGACGGCGATCCCATGGCAGTGCTTGAGGTAGGAATTGCGCCAGGAGCCGATCGGCCGGAACTCCGGCGTAAAAGCCAACAGCTCGTCGCTGGCGGCGATGTAGACGGTGTCGCCGTCGAACGCGATGCCGCGCAGGCCCCTGTCCCCGCCGCGGCCCCGCCAGTCGATGCCAGGGGCATTCCAGTCGAAGACCTGGCGAACCTCGCGCGCGTCTAGGTCCGCGCGGTAAACGCCGCCGTGGCTCTCGCCCGCGTGGCTGCCGCGCACCACCGAGCTTGCGACGAGCTCCAACAGCCTCCCGGGCTCAGCCGGCGCTCATCACCAGCGCTTTGTGAACGACAGGCTGTAGCTGCGAGGCTGCTGCAGGCTGCGGATGTACCGGTAGCGCGGATCGCCGAAGTCCTCGCCGTACCAGGTGCTGCTCAGGTAGGTGTAGCCGTCGTCGTCAAACACGTTGCGCAAGATGAGGGCCGTGTCCCAACCATTGTCGCTCGTGAATCCGAGCTGCAACGTGCCCGACTTCCACTCGGGTATCCGGAACTCCAGTGCCGCTTCCCGTTCTTCCTCCGTCTCAGCCAGCTCGAAATCCTCAATCGCGCTGAGGCTGTCCCAAACTTCGCCCTGCAAGTTGTACGAGAAGCGCGTCCAGAAGTCGCCCTCCAGCGGCAGGAAGTCCGGGAACGTGTACTCCACGGAGGCCCAGTACTTCTCCTTGGGCGAGATCGGCATCGTCCAGCCTTTGGCGATGTAGACCTCATCGGTGTTCGGGATGAATGTGTCCGTCGTGTACTCCGGGCTCGCGAGGAAAGCGCTGAATGAAATACTGAGCCGCTCCGTCGCATACCAATCCGCGCTCAGTTCGACGCCCTTCTGCTCGGCCTTGCCGCCGTTGAAGTTGCCCTCCAGCCACCAGGCGCCGTCATTGCCGCCGCTCGTGCTGCCCAGACGCGACTGGATGTCTGACCATTCCATGAGAAACGCGGAGCCATTGAGTTGGAGCCGGTTGTCGAACCACTGGCTCTTGATGCCGATTTCGTAGTTTGCCAGCGTGTCGGGTCCGTAGGTCGCCGGTACCAGACCGGTCGCGGCCGCGCGCTCCGAATTGCTGCCGCCGAGGCGGAAGCCTTCGCTGTAGAGCGCATACGCCATCACGTCGGGAGTGAACTGGTACCGGGTCGCGAACTTCAAGCTCGTGTCGCTGTCGGTGCTCTGGCTTACCAGGCCGTCGGCGGCGGGGTCGTTGAACGCGGGCAGTCCCCTTGGAATCTGGTACTTGTCGAAACTGCTGCGGTCAAACTCGAACCAGCGCGCGCCGCCGGTGACGGACCACTTGTCGGTCAGGTCGTAGGTCATTTCGCCGAAGAAGGCGAGCTGTCGCACCGTGTTGTTGTACTGATTGAAATAATACTGGTCGGTCGGTGCCAGCGGACAGGTGATTCCCGTGACTTGTAGGCAGTTTGCATTTGCCTGCTCCCAAGCCGGCGTGTCGGTCAGTCCGGGCACTATGGCGCCGTATTCCCACCAGTCGTACACGTCTTCGTAAAACGCACCCGCAATCCATTGCAATTTGCTGTCGCCCAGCGACGTTAGGCGAGCTTCGTACGTCCAGCGATCCTGCTTCTGTCGATTGAAAGTCGTCGAGAGATTCGCGCCGGTGTCGTACAAGGCGTAATAGGCGCCAAATGTGTAGGAGCGATTCTGGGCATACTGGGTGTTGTCCCAGTCATAGTCGATCCGGCGGTCGAAGTAGGACCCGGTCAGGGACAACTCGGCGAAACCGAGGTCACCCTTGATGGTTGCAGAACCCGTCCACCACTCGTCGTCGCGCCACTCATCGTAAAAGCGCGTGATCTTGTTGTTACCGAGGAAGGGGTCGGTCTCCCAGGTGCCGGACGTATCGCCACGCTGGTAAATGCCCGTCGTGAGGAGGCTCCAGTTCTCATTGACGGTCCACAGACCTGAAATGCGGCCGCCTTCCGTGCGGTAGACGTTCTGGTCGTCTTCGGCGACGTTTTCGTTCGTCGTGGTGCCGAACAGGTCCGGGCCGAGGACGTTGTCCACGTACCCGCCTTCTTCGGCCCAGAACCCCACCACGCGCAGCGCGAAATTGTCCGACAGCGGGATGTTGACCCAGCTGCTGATGTCGTAGTTCATGTCGCCGCCATCGAACTTGCCCACTTCGGCCGAAACCTCGCTCGAAAAACCGCTGATGTCCGGTTTGTTGGTCACGTACTGGAGCGTGCCGCCCTGCGCGCTGGAGCCGAACAGCGTTCCCTGCGGGCCCGGCAAAGCCTCGACGCGCTCGATGTCAACGAGACGCACGTCGGCCTGCTGCGAGATTGCCGTCATCGGCTGATCGTCGAGGTAGATCGAAATCTTGCTGTCGATGCGGAACTCACCCGTGCCGCTCGAGATGCCGCGCATCACGATCACGCTCTGGCCCGGGATGTAGCTGACGAAATTGACGGAGGGCAGGGCGCCGATCAGGTCATAGGTATTGGTCAACGCTTGCTTCTGGATGAACTCCGTTGAAAGCGCGGTGACGCTCTGCGCGACCTGCTGGATGTTCTCGGCACGCCGAGTCGCCGTGACCGTGACCGGCTCGAGCCGCGGCGCCTCAACGGCCTTTGCCGCTTCCTGTGCCAAGGCCTGCGATGCCGGGTACAGCGTGGCGAAAATGGCAGCAGCCAGAGGCGTCTTCTGATCGGTCATTGCGGGTCCCCCAGATATCAAACCAAGGTGTCTAATCGGCGCAACACGTTGAACGAGCGTACAATAAGATTTGACAGGAGCGTATAACAAGCAACGTGGCTTTGCCAACCACCTCGCTCAGTAGTTGTTTCCGCGCGACGAACGCAGCCCGCCGTTCCGGACCCCGAGTTCATATTCAATGCCGCCAGTGCCCTGCCAACGCGCGAGGTCGAACTGTCCACCCGGGCCGAGCCGGTAGACGGAGATGGCGCCTGTTGTCAGCGGTTTGCCGGGCTCGCATATGGCCGGCGGACCAGCCGGTTTCAAGAAGTAGACGTACGGCGTCGGATGATCCGGCGTGGCAAATACTTCCGCGGTGCCGTTTGCCGGATCGATGTGGAGCGCCGTTTCCCGGTCCGCTGCGATTGCCCGTGGCGTCGCCGACCAGCCGTCCTTCTGCAGTCGCGCAAGCAGCGCGACCGTGCGGCCGATGCGATCACGTTCCTGCAGGTGCTGGTCGGTTATGACGTTCTCGAAGCCCGGCAGGGCAAGGAAATCCCGCGCGAGCGTCAGGTCGGTTGCATAGGGGTCGGAGAGGGCGGCCGCCGCGGTCAGGCTTTCCTGACCTTCGGCCGAGTACACGAACTCGCCCATGACCGCCATGCCGGCGCTCGTGCCGCCGATCGGCGCCGGCTTCGCCGCGACGAAGTTGATCGCGTCCTCGATCGGCGTGTCCTTCCAGTAACGGATGTAGTTCGACTGGTCCCCGCCCGCGATGAATACCGCTTCGGCGTTCCGGATCGTGCGAATCACGAACGGGTCCGCGGTGCCTGCATCCTTATCGAAGACGATTGTCTCGACCGAGTCGCAGTTGCAGAGCTCGAAGATGTAGTCGTTGTAGTCGTCGGCGCCGGAGGCGCGCAGGACGACGAAGTCGCCGCCGCCGCCGTAGGCCCCCATGCGGACGTAATTCTCGTCCACGTCGTCGCCTCCGCCCTGCGCGACCCAGAGGCCGCGCGTTTGCCGCACGACGTCTGCGGGGTTTCCGGTGAGGTAATACGTGAATCCCGGGCCGCTGCGCGTCGGCGCAGATGCTGCGCAGGCCGCGAGGATCGTCAGCGGGGCGAGCGCCAGCGCTGTGAGGCGCAAGGCGCGGCGAAAACCTTCCTTCATGGGTCCATCCGCGAAAGACCTAGTGTAACCTCGCGCGGGGACGCCAACCGCCAGCCCGGAGACTTCAGATGCGCAAACTCCTCGCCTGCCTCGCCCTGCTGCCGGCACTCGCCGGCGCCCAGGCCATTCGCCTTCCTCCGGAAGTCGTCCGCCTCCACGAAATGGCGGCCCGATTTGCGCCGGTGGAGATCCGCGTCGATCTCTCCACCCTGCCGGAGGGCGAGCGGCGCGCACTCGCGAGCCTAATCAAGGCCGCACGCATGACCGACGTGCTTTTCATGCGGCAGATGTGGGCCGGCAACCAGGCGATGTTGCTGAGGCTGATGGAGGAAGACTCGCCGCTCGGTCGCGCGCGGCTCGAGTACTTCCTGATCAACCGGGGACCCTGGTCCCGGCTCGACGACAACGCGATTTTCATACCGGGCGGTCCCGTGAAGCCCGAGGCGGGGAATTTCTACCCGGCGGGAGCGACCAAGGCGGATGTGGAAAACTGGCTCGCTGGATTGCCGGAATCGGAGCGCGTGGCGGCGACCGGCTTCTTCACCACGATCCGGCGCGACACGGCGGGCGCCTTCAAAGCCGTGCCGTACAGCCTCGAGTACCAGGGCGAGCTCGCCGACATGGCGGCCGACCTGCGCGCGGCGGCTGCGGCGACGGCGGAGCCGACACTGAAAACATTCTTGGAAGCGCGCGCCGATGCTTTCCTGTCGAACGATTACTACGCGAGCGACGTCGCCTGGATGCGACTCGACTCGCGCATCGAGCCCACCATCGGTCCCTACGAGGTGTACGAAGACGGCTGGTTCAACTACAAAGCCGCCTTCGAGGCATTCATCGCGGTGCGCGACGTCGAGGCGACCGCGAAGCTCGAGCGTTTCGGCAGCGAACTGCAGTGGCTCGAGGACCGCCTGCCGCTCGACCCGGCCTACCGCCGCAGCAAGCTCGGCGGACTCGCGCCGATGCGGGTCGTGAACGTCGTCTTCTCGGCAGGCGATGGCAATCACGACGTGCAGACCGCCGCCTTCAACCTGCCGAACGACGAGCGCATCGTCGCCGAGATGGGCTCGAAGCGCATGATGCTGAAGAATTTCCAGCAGGCGAAGTTCGACCACACGCTGGTCCCGATCTCGAAGGTCGCGCTCGCGGCCGAGGATCTGCCGCACGTCGACTTCGAGGCTTTCTTCACGCACATCCTGATGCACGAGGTCATGCACGGCCTCGGCCCGACCAATACGGGCAGGCAGGGCACGGGTGGCGGCGTCCGGCCGGCCCTCAAGGAGTTGTACAGCACGATCGAGGAGGCGAAGGCCGACATCACGGGGCTCTGGGCGCTGCAGCAGTTGATGGACAAGGGCGTGATCGATGCACAAGGCGAGCGGCGCATGTACACGACCTTCCTCGCCTCGGCCTTCCGCACCCTGCGCTTCGGCATGGACGACGCGCACGCGCGCGGCATGGCCCTGCAGGTGAACTCGCTGCTGGACGCGGGTGCCTACCGCGTGAACGGTGACGGCAGCTTCAGCGTGCACCTGCGCCGCGCGAGGAAGGCGGTCCAGGCACTCTCGCGCGAGCTCCTGACGCTGCAGGCGACGGGTGACTACGCGGGAGCGAAGCGCCTGCTGGATCGCATGGTCGTGCTGCGTCCCGAGGTTGAGGTCGTGCTCGGCCGGCTGCTGGGTGTGCCCGTGGACATCCGGCCCGGATTCATCACGGCCGACGCGCTCGAGCGCGAGTTTCCCTGAGTCCGGTCACCCGGTCGTGCCAATGGCTCGATTGCCTTGCGAAGGACTTCAGCGCAGTTTCGCGGCGGCCGGAGCACTTGAGCACGGGCCTTGGCAATCGCTGCGGTGATTGCGCAATCTGGGGTATGAAAAACGCGCTTTGGATAGTTTGCCTCGTACTTGCCTGCACGGTGGCGACTGCAGCGACGATGGAGGACGCGGCCCGCCTTTTCGACACGAAGCGCTGGGCGGAAGCTGCCGACGCGTACCAGGACATCGTGACGCGCGAGCCGGCGAATTCATTCGCGCTCATCCGCCTCGCGCGCTCGCGCGTCACGATGTCCTGGTA